>OLJF01000141.1_pt1 | contig 119472 bp, 120 predicted proteins | sample 1609751 | NCBI WGS metagenome assembly OLJF01 (sample SAMEA4350171, study PRJEB24818) | metagenome | biome: human; feature: gut; material: faeces | place: Denmark | collected 2013-09
ATGGCGTCCGTGGGCCACGCCTGCAGGAAGATGGTCTCCATCATTTACGCCGTTATGCGGGACAACAAGGCCTATACGCCTTACATCCCAAATGAGATTTCGGCTTGACAAATTATAGCCGGTCTGTACGCTGTCGCCGTTGGCTGCTCTGTAAGCGACCTCTTTATCGCCGGTGTTGTCCCCGGCATTCTGATCGGCGTTCTGCTGATGCTTGTCAGCTATTATCAGGCCAAGAAGCACGGCTGGCACGGCAATGCCACCAAGGCCACCGCGCGTGAAGTCTGGGTCGCGTTCAAGGAGTCCTTCCTGGCGCTGCTCTCCCCCGTTATCATTCTCGGCAGCATCTATGCCGGTATCTGCTCCCCCACCGAGGCCGCCGTCGTCGGCGTTGTCTACTCCTTCATCGTCGGCACACTGGTCTATCATGAGCTGAAGTGGAAGGATATCGTCCAGTCCATGATCGACGCCGTGCTCATCAGCGGCTCCACGCTGTTCATGGTCGGCATCACGACCTCCCTTGGCCGCGTTCTGACCCTCAAGCAGATCCCCAGCCGTCTGTGCACGATGCTCACGAGCGTTTCCGACAGTCCCATCGTTATCCTCGGCCTCATCACCATTCTCCTTTTGATCGTCGGCTGCTTCATGGATAACATCTCTGCCACCATCATCCTCGCCCCCATGCTGCTGCCCACCGTTCTGGAATGCGGTCTTTCCACCGTGCAGTTCGGCGTCGTGATGACGATGCTGCTCGCCATCGGTTTTATCACCCCGCCGTATGGCATCAACCTGTTCGTCGCAAGCCAGATCAGCCATGAGCCGCTGATGAAGATCGCTAAAAAAGCGGTTCCTCTGATGCTCTCCATGCTCATTGCCGCCATCTTTACGATGGCCTGGAGCGGCCTGACCGATGGCATTGTTCACCTGTTTACCTGACGCAGGATCGACGGGAGGCCGGCTGCAAGCCGGTCCTCCCGTCTTTTTTTATAAGAGGTTGCTATGAACTTGAAAACATATTACATTCCCTATTCCCATTCGCTGCTGCCGCTGGAGTTGCCTGAGCATCGCGTGGTCTTCGAAGCGGACCTCCCCGCGCTCGAGCCCATGCACGATTGGAAAGAGCGCCTCGTGCAAAAGCTGGATGCACCCACTGCCGGTGCGCCGCTGTGCTCGTTGCTCTCTCCGAAGCAGCACATCGTTCTTCTGGTCGAGGACAACACCCGTCACACGCCGGTCAAGGAGATCCTGCCCATCTTGTGCGATTATCTCTGCGCGCACGGCTGTGCGCTCTCCCAAATTGAAATTCTCATCGCCCCCGGCACACACCGCGTCATGACCGAGGATGAGCTTTGGGAAAAGCTCGGTCCTTTTGCCATGGAGCATTTAAAAATCAGTCAGCATGACTATCGCGATGCTTCCTCCCTCGTCACGCTCGAGAGCGTCTCCGTCAGCGGTATCGAGATCCCGGTCAACGTGAACCGGACTGCGGTGGAGGCTGATCTTCTTATCGGCCTTGGCAACATCATCCCGCATCCCAACGCCGGGTACTCCGGCGGCGCCAAGATCCTTGATCCCGGCTGCTGCGGCAAGGAGACGGTCTCTGCCACGCATATTTCCGCGGCGCTGATGGGTTATCTTCCGCTCGGCCAGATGGAAAACCAGTGCCGCGACGGGCTTGAGCAGGTCGCGCGCCGCGTGGGCCTCGACTTTATCATCAATGTGGTGCTCGACGCGGAAAACCGCGTTGTCGACCTGGTGACCGGCGACTTTGTGCAGGCGCACCGCGCCGGCGCACAAAGCGCGAAGAAAGCCTTCGGCGTCCCGCTCCCCTGTCAGGCGGATATCCTCATCAGCTGCTCCTATCCCTATGATATCGACTACTGGCAGTGCGAAAAGGCACTGATCTCGGGATACTTCGCCGTCAAGAAGGGTGGCATCATCATCCTCGCCGCCCCCTGCCTCGAGGGTCTCGCCCACAACCATGATGATCTTCTCTCCTGGCTCGGGATGAGCAGTGAGGACGCCAAAGCCCGCCTGCGCCAGCTCTGGTCAAGTAAGGAGCCCGGTGATCTTGTATCCGCCTCCATCGCCATCGGCGCTGTCACCGTACGCGAGCGCGCCCAGATCTTCATTTACAGTCAAGGGCTGACAGACGGCGAGATCAGCACTATGGGCTATCGCGGTTTTTCCTCGCTCCAAGCGGCTGTTGATGCCGCTCTTGATGAAAAGCCGGACGGCGTGATCGGGATCCTCAAACGCGGCGGCGACTGCCTGCCGCTCCTTCCGTCCTCCGAAGAGAGGTGAGCTGATATGAACATTATCGGCACCTCTCGTCCGATCCACGACGCTGAGGGAAAAGCCCGCGGACAGGCCAACTATGCGGGCGACATGCGCCTCAAGGGCATGGTCTATGCTGCGCTGATTACCAGCACGGTCGCAAACGGCTATGTGCGCTCCATGGATCTTTCGGAAGCGGAAAAGGTAGAGGGCTACCTCGGCAGCCTCACCTGCCTTGAAGATCACGGCAAGCCCTATTGCCGCTACCGCTCCTTAAAAGGGCAAAATACCGCCGATCAGGAATACGTCTTCAACCGCCGCGTCCGCCTTGTCGGCGATCGGATTGGCTGCGTCCTCGCCGATTCCCTTGAAAGCGCCCGCAAGGCTGCCCGGCGCGTAAAGGTCGACTACGAGGTCTACCCCGCGGCATTCACCGCACAGGAGACCCTTTCCGGCATCGCAGGAACCATCCACGAAGAAGGCAACACCAGCGAGGAGATATGCGTCGAGGAGGGTAAGCTGCCCGCCGGAGAGTTTATCTCTGTCGAAACGCAGATGCATCTCTCCCGCGTCAACCATGTGACCATGGAGCCGCACGTCTGCACGGCGGACTATGATCCCGCCAGCAAGCAGCTCACCATTTACAGCCCCAACCAGACCGTACACGGTGTCCGCACCGTGATCGCCGACATTTTCTCGCTCCCGTACGGAAACGTCCGCGTTGTCAAATCCACCATGGGTGGCTCGTTCGGTACCAAGCAGGAGTGGGTCGCCGAGCCGGTGGCCGCGGCCGCCGCGCTCTATCGAAAAGGGCCGGTGCAGCTCGTGCTCTCCCGCGAGGAGGTCTTCACCTCCACCATTTGCCGCGCGCCGATGGATATTCAGGTCAAGGGGCTCTACACCCCTGACGGCCAGCTGATGAGCATGCAGGCTGACAACACACTCGACGCCGGGGCATACCTCGGCAACTCCAAGGACTACTGCGGAGCCATGGCGAATAAGTTCTTCCGCTGCTACCACTATCCGCACATGAAATACACCGGCCGCGCCGTCATCACCAACACGCCCGTTTCCGGCGCATTTCGCGGCTGGACCAGCCCCGAGCTCGCGCTCTTTTTCGAGCACAACCTCAACATGGCCGCGCGTAGGCTTGGGATAGACCCGCTGGAGCTGCGGCTCAAAAATGTCGCCCATCCCGGCGACATCGATATCCGCATCAACGAACCCCTCGGCCCCATCCGCATTCAGGAATGCCTCGAAAAAGGGCGCGCGCTGTTCCATTGGGACAAACGGCGGGCAGAAGACGCCGCCTTCAACGCTCCCCGCGGCCGTTACCGCCGCGGCTGCGCCGTCGCCTGCGGCGGACACCTAAACGGATACTATCCCCGCGTCATCGACTTTGCTTCTGCGGAAATGCGCGTTGCCGAGGACGGCGGCGTCCTTGTCAACATGACCCTCCACGACCACGGCTGCGGCACGGTGGAGGCATTCCGCATGATGATCGCAGAGGCGCTGTCCTTACAGCCTGAGCAGATCTTCCTCGGCGAGGGTGACACGGCATTGACGCCCTTTGATCCCGGCTGCTTTTCCAGCCGCACGACTTTCGTTCTGGGACAAACCGCCCTGCTCTGCGCGCAGGGGCTCATCGAGAAACTGAAGGACGCGGTCTGTGACCTCTACGATGTCAGCGCCGCTTCTCTTTCGGCAAAGGATGGTACGCTCACCGATGGAAAAAACAGCTGGAGCTATGCCCAGATCGTGCAGGACTGCCACCGTCAGCTCCAGCGCGAGGTGTTCGCCTCCTATCAATTCAAAAACACCACAAACCCCGGCGTGACCGACGCGCACTTCGCCCACGTTGAGGTCGACGTGTACACCGGGAATGTCAAGATCCTCGATTATCTCGCCGTCCACGACATCGGCAGGGCCATCAACCCCGAGATCTGCCGGGCACAGATCCAGGGGGCCGTTCAGATGGGCGCGGGCGCTGCGCTGAACGAGCAGATGACCATCGACAAGCGCGGCTGCGCCACCCATTCTCTCGGAAAGTATCACATTCTGAATGCCCCGCAAGTGCCGTCCGTCCGGGTCGAATTCATTGAAGATGGCGGGACGAACGGGCCCTTCGGCTGCAAGTCAATCGGTGAAGTCTGCCACGTCCCCCCCGCCGCGGTGATCGTCGGCGCGGTGAACGAAGCCCTGCACGCAGACCTTGATACGATCCCGCTCAATCAGGATGCCATCTGCCGCTGGGTCGAATCGCACCAGGAGGAGGTCTTTTCATGACGGTCCACTTTTTTGTCAACAACAAGCCCATCCAACTGGAAACTGCCCCTGACCGCCGACTTCTGGACATTCTGCGGGAGGATCTTCTTCTGACCGGCACGAAAGAGGGCTGCTCCGAGGGAGAATGCGGTGCCTGCACCGTTCTTCTCGATAACGAGGCGGTGCACGCCTGCCTGATCCTCGCGATCCAGCTCGAGGGCTGTCACATCACGACGATCGAAGGCCTTGCCGCCAGCGGTGAACTGGATGCACTGCAAAAGGCCTTTATCGACGAGATCGCGATCCAGTGCGGCTTCTGCACACCCGGGATGATCCTCTCCGCCAAGGCGCTCTTAATGAAGAACCCGCACCCGAGCAGAGATGAGATCTGCCGTGCGCTGGCCGGGAACCTTTGCCGCTGCTCCGGCTACCAGCAGATCATCCGCGCCATCAACAAAGTCGCTGAGGAGGGGCTGTATGAAAAGCTATAACCCGCGAAGCCTTGATGAGTTCATCACCCTCCAAGCCTCCCTCCCGGCGCAGACGCAGATCCTATCCGGCGGGACCGACTGGATCATCGCCCATCGCCGCAAGGCCGAGGATCTTCCAGCTTTGCTTTGGATCGGCGGTATCCCCGATTTAAAGCGTATCGCAATCGACGATCAGGGACAGCTGCACATCGGTGCCTGCTGCACGATGGCGGCGCTTGAGCAGTCCGACCTGCTGCGCGGCGCTTTTCGCGTGATCGCAGAGGCGGCTGCCTCCGTCGGCTCCACGCAGATCCGCAACCGCGCGACCATCGGCGGTAATATTGCCAACGCTTCTCCCGCCGCAGATCTGGCCGCGCCGCTCATCGCATTGAACGCCTCTGCGCACATTCTGCGCGAGGGTGCTGTCTTTGATCTCCCTGTGAGCGAGCTCATCACCGGCGCTGAAAAAGCGGTGCTCCGTCCGCTCGATATTCTGCTCGGCTTTACGCTCCCCGCCTTTCCCAAAGAGGCGGAAAGCCACTATTACAAGCTGGGATCGCGCGAGCAGCTGTCGATCTCCCGCTTTGGCGTCGCAATGGTCTTACGGCGCACACAGGGCCTTGTGGAGCAGGCCAACATCGCTATCGGTGCGATTGGTGCCAAAGCCGTCCGCATACCGGAGCTGGAGCGCGCACTCATTGGCCGCCGTGTTGACACATCCTCTGCCGATGCGCTCGGCGATCTTCTTGCCGACTATATCCGCAATACCAGCCGCCGTCAGTACAAGGCGTGGGCATCGCGCGGCGTGATGGAGGACGCGCTGGCACTGTTCACGCAAGACAATTAAACTCGTTTCATTTTGGATCCGCAATCTCCAAAAATGATAAAAGAAACAGGAGGCGAGTTTCGCCTCCTGTTTCTTTTACAGAAGCAATAATTTTTCCTGATCCAGTGCAACGCGGACGGCTGCGCCCGCTTGCAGATCACTTTCGTGTCCGACGGTGATGCGCAGCATCGGCGCGCCTTCGGCGCTGCCCTCCGGACGCAGGAGGAGGATGTTCTCTTCCACGCCGGGGATCATGCGGCAGACGGTGCAGGCCATTCCGCCGCTTTCACTCAGGGTGACGGTATTGTCAGGAATGCCGAGCGTTGTAAAGGCCTTTTCCGTGACAGGAAGCAGCAGTGACACGTTCCACTCGGGAAGATAGACCTTGCCGTCTTTCGCCTCGGCGGCGAAGAAGTTCTTGCAGCCCGCAAGGTGCGCCGCGCTGACGCTGCCCGGATGGCGGATCATTTCGTCCATCGGCGTGACCTCGCCGGTCCGTCCGTTTTCCATCACACAAACGCTGCGGCAGTTGCGGTAACACTCGTCGCGGTCGTGGCTGACCCAGAGGATGGGGCCGTTGAACGTCGCGAGCAGGTCGGCAAGCTCGATCTCAAGATTCCACTTTAAGTAGCTGTCCAGCGCGGAGAACGGCTCGTCGAGCAGAATCGCCTCCGGCTCAGAGCACAAAATGCGCGCGAGCGCCACGCGCTGCTGCTGGCCGCCGGAGAGCTGCGCGGGATGCTTTTTCTCAAGCCCCTCAAGGCGGAACATGCGGATCTTCTCCGCCAGCACGCGGCGCTTTTCCGCTTTGTCGCCGCTGCGGATGCCGCAGAGGATATTCTGCTCCACGCTCATGTTCGGGAACAGCGCGTACTGCTGAAAGAGATAACCGACCTTGCGCTGCTGCGGCGGCAGGTTGATCTTCTTTTCGCTGTCAAAGAGCACGCGGTCGCCGAGCACGATGCGCCCGCGGTCGGGCGTCACGATGCCCGCGATGCACTTCAGGGTCATGCTCTTGCCGCAGCCCGAGGCGCCGAGCAGCGCCATCGTCTCATCCGGCGCTTCAAACTTGGAATGCAGCGTGAACGCACCGAGCTTTTTTTCAATATCGACGGACAAACTCATCTTCTCGCCCTCCTCGCCTTGCTCGCATCCGTGAGGAAGTCACGCCGCTCGAGCATATTGACCGCCAGCAGCACGACGGTGGAAATCGCCATATTGACGATGACCCACTTCATCGCGAGCGCGTCGTTGTTCGTCTGCCAGAGCTGATAGACCGTGGTGGAGATCGTCGCGGTCTTGCCGGGCGTGTAGCCCGCGATCATGCTCGTCGCGCCGTATTCGCCGAGCGCGCGTGCAAAGGCCAGCACCGTGCCGGCCAGCACGCCCTGACGGCAGTACGGCATGCGGATCCGCCAGAAAATGTAGGTATTCGACAGGCCCAGCGTCTGCCCCGAATAGGCCAGCGTCTCGTCAAAAGACTCGAACGCGCCGCGCACCGTGCGGTACATCAGCGGGAAGATGACGACCACCGTGGCAAAGATGGCCGACCACCAGGTCATGACCATCTTGACGCCGAACGTTTCGAGCACCCACGCGCCGACGACGCGCTTGGGGCCAAACACGCGCAGCAGAAGATAGCCCACGACCGTAGGCGGCAGCACGAGCGGCAGCGTCAGGATCACGTCGAGCACACCCTTGACGAGTCGCGGGAGCCTCGCAATGTAATAGGCGGCAAAAATGCCGGCAAAGAAAATAACGACCGTGGAGATCGCCGCAATACGCAGCGAATTCCATAAGGGATACCAATCCATAAGTGACCTCCGATTTTCTGGAGTTCGGGAGATTCAGGCGATCTCCACGCCGCCGCAAATGCGGCGGAAAGTTTGTGCCGCATCCTGCGGCAGGGAACGGGACAAAAGGGGATATCTCTTCCGGAAGAGATATCAAAAAGCGTCGCAGACTTTGCGCCGCGCACGGCGCAAATAATCTTGAAATTTTTTGCCGCGACATGTGCGTGGCAAAAAATACCTCTCACGCAGCGAGCGTCGAAGGCCGCTCCCCGAAGTGAGCGGCCAAGGCGCAGAGCGTAGTGCAGCTCTTTAAAATGAAAGCCTTTTAGGCTTTTATTTTAGTTAGCGGCGCTGAAGCCGACGCTCTTGAACACTTCCATGGCGTCAGCGGTCTGGAGGTAGTCGAGGAAGGCCTGGGCGGCTTCTTCCTTTTCGCCCTTCAGGACGGCGGCGGGATAGATGACCTGGCCGCACATCTCGGCGGTGGCGCTGTCGACGACCGTGAGGCCGGCGGAGTAAGCGTCGGTGGCGTAGATGATGCCGCAGTCAGCGCTGGCCTCGCTCACCTGAGTGGTAACTTCCTTGACGTTGTTGCCGTAGGTCAGGCAGTCGGTGAGCGCCGCCTCATCAAGGCCATAGTAGGCGAAGATCTTCTGGGTGTACTGGCCGACGGGCACGTCGCTGTTGCCGATGGCGAGCATGACGTCGCCGCTCTTGAGGAGTTCAGCGAGCTGGTCGAAGCTCTCGATGCCCTTGGGGTTGCCCTCGGGAACGGCGAGCGTGACCTTGTTTTCAAGCAGGTCGATGCGGCTGTCGGTCACGATGAGGTCAAGGCCGTCGGGGTTCTTGTCCTTGTCGTCAATGAGGCTGCCGTCCATGGCGTTCATCTGCTTGGGAGCGGCGGAGATGAACAGGTCGCAGTCAGCACCCTCGCTGATCTGGGTGAGGAGCTTGCCCGAGGAGTCAAAGTTGTAGGTGATGTTGACGTTGGGGGCAACTTCCTTGTACATCTCGGCGATCTGAGTCAGGGTCTCGGTCATGGAGGCGGCGGCGAAGACGACGAGATCAACGCTCTCGGTGTTTTCACCGTTCTGGGCATCGCCGTCAGTGTTCGCGCCGTCGTTCTTGCTGCCGCAGGCAGTCAGGGCAAGCACGAGCGAAAGGGCAAGGAGCAGAGACAAAAGCTTTTTCATGTTTGGATACTTCCTTTCAAATTTTTTCTTTTTCGCGCATTCATTGAAAAGCGCGGCGATACAGGAATTGGCAAGAACACGCCGCACGCAATTTATTTCCAATTCCCAGCGGGGAACTTGGGCAAAATCATTTCGCTATTCTCAAAATAGATAACGCATCCCCAAACATTTCGCGCCCGCAGGCGCGAAGTGTTGAAGTTGTCAAAACAGCACCGACTCATTCGGTTCAAAAATTCACCAGTCCTGCCCCTCCTAACCCCGCGCCCCTGGGGCGCGAAACAGCGTCGCAGACTTTTCCCCGCAAGGGGGATGCGGCATCCGTAAAGCGGCAAAGCCGCTAACGGCTGCCCAAGCCGTCCGCAGACGGCAAATAATCTTGATCCGTTTTTTGCCGCGGTCACCGTCGCGGCATTACGATTCCCGCGCCCGTTGGGCGTGCCAATCGTGCCGCTTCCTCGAAACTGGCTCGCTTCATCCGCCGCTGGCGGCGCTTCGCCAATTTCCATGCGCGTGGCAAAAAACACCTCTCAGCCTGCAAGTGTGCGAGCGCAAGCGAGTGCGCGCAGCAGGCTGTACCCCCTCAAAACGATGGCTCCGCCATCGTTTTGAAGTTTTATTTTCCGAACGGGCAGATCGGATAGTGGCACGGCTTGCACCCAAGGCACAGCCCGCCCTCACCGAGCGCCGCGATATCCGCGCGCGTCACGGGCACGTCCGCCGCGATCTTCGGCAGCATCAGGTCGAAGACCGTCGCGCCCGCGTACATCACGCAGCCGGGCAGGCCCATGACGGGCATACCGTCGTCAAAATAGCCGAGCAGGAACATAGCCCCCGGCAGGACCGGCGCGCCGTAGGCGATGATATTCGCGCCCGCGGCCTTGATGCCGCCCGGCGTGTTGTCGTCGGGGTCGACGCTCATGCCGCCGGTACAGAGGATCATGTCGGGCTTCTTTTCGCGCATCGCAAGCACCGCGTCGCGCACATTCTCCACCCCGTCGCCGGAGTAGACGACCTCGAGCGTTTCGATGCCGTAGGTCTTGAGCTTGTCGATGACGACCGGCGTGAACGTATCCTTGATGAGGCCCTTTTTGACCTCGCCGCCGGTGGCGACAATGCAGGCGGTCTTGCGCACATAGGGCTTGAGAGACAGCAGCGGCTTATCGCCCGCGGCCTGCTCGGCCTTCCGGAGCTTTTCTTCCTCGATGATCAGCGGAATGACGCGCATGCCCGCAAGCTTGTCGCCCTCGCGCACGGCGGTGCCGCCCTTGCGCGTGGCGATCATCACCTCGTCCTGGCTATTCACGGCGACAAGGCGCGCGGAATCGACCAGAAACACGCCGTCACAGGCGGCCTTGAGCTCGATCTTGCCCTCTTTCACGCCGCTGCGGATCATGTTTTCCTGCCCGCAGAGGGCCAGAAGCCGCTCCGCCGCGTCGTTTTCGTGCACCATGCCGGGCGTCATCTCCCAGACGTAGAGGTGCTCCTTGCCCATGCTGAGCAGCACGGGGATGTCCTCCTCCGTCACGACGTGGCCCTTGCGGAAGCGCGCGTCCTTATACTGGTCTTTGATGATCTGCGTCATATCGTGGCAGAGCACATGGCCCACCGCGTCCTCGGTTTTAATGAGTTTCATTTTTCAGCACCTCGATCTCATCTCCGGCCTGAATGCGGCCCTCTTTGATCACAATGGCAAAGATGCCTTCGGTCGGCATCACGCATTTGCCCGTGGTGCGCTTGATCTCGCAGTCGTTGTGGCACTGCTTGCCGATCTGCGTGACCTCAAGCTCCGTCTCGCCCACGCGCAGGCGCGTGCCGACGGGAAGCGTCTTAAGCTCGATGCCGCGGGTGTTGATGTTTTCGGCAAAGATGCCCGCGTCCAGCTCGAGCGGGCAGATAGCGCGCATCGTGTCCACGCTCTCGTCGGCCAGCAGGCTGATCTGGCGGTGCCAGTCACCCGCGTGGGCGTCGCCCACAATGCCGTGGCGGTATTTTACGTCGATATAGGGCACTTCGTGCTTGCGCACGCCCTTTTTTTCGCTGATGTTCACAGCGGTCACCTGTGCCATTTCTTCATTCCTCCGCTTCATAAACGCCGCTCTTGCCGCCCTCTTTATAGAGAAGGTGGATGCCGTCGATGCGCATATCGCGCTGCACGGCCTTGCACATGTCGTACACCGTGAGCGCGGCGACGCTGACGGCTGTCAGCGCTTCCATTTCAACGCCCGTTTCACCGTGGCAGCGGACCTCGCTGCGGATGTGCAGGGCGGTTTCTTCGATTTCAAATGAGATGTCCACCTTCGTGAGCAGCAGCGGGTGGCACATCGGGATCAGTTCACTGTTTTTCTTCGCGGCCATGATGCCCGCGACCTGCGCGACCGCCAGCACATCGCCCTTGCCGATGGAGCCCTCTTTGATCTTGTCCATCGTCGCTTTTGCCATGCGGACCGTCGCGGCGGCGCGCGCCACGCGATAGGTCTGCGCCTTTTCGCTCACATCCACCATGCGGGCGCGGCCCTGTTCGTTAAAATGCGTCAGTTCCATTCTCAGCCTCCGATCGCAAACATGCCGCGGTGCGTCTCCGTAACGCCAGTCTCGTCCATGTGGTGGCGCTCCGGCTTCATCAGAATGCCGCGGCGGATGGCCTGCTCCAATTCCTCACCGGACAAGCCCCGCAACGTGATCTCTGCGTCCGAATGCAGGCACGGCTTCAATTTCCCGTCCGCCGTGATGCGGATGCGGCTGCACTCTGCGCAGAACGCGTGGCTCATCGGCGCGATGAGGCCGACGGTCCCCTTTGCATCCGGCAGACGGTAGCACGCGGCCACGCCGTCGTGCGAAACGGCCTCCAACTCCGGACAGCGGTTCAGAACCGCCTGCGAGGGAAGATACGTGCCAAAATTCTTTCCGCAGCCCATCGGCATGCGCTCGATGAAGCGCACCTGCCACGGATGCTCGCGCGTCAAAGCGACAAAATCAGTAATCTCGTCGTCGTTGACGCCGCCGAGCAGCACACAGTTGAGCTTGATCTTCGCAAAGCCCGCGCGCTCCGCCGCGTCGATGCCATCCAGGACGTCCTGCAGCGTACCAAGGCGCGTGATGGCGCGAAAGCGCTCCTCGTTCAGCGTGTCGAGGCTGATGTTGAGGTGCGTGACGCCCGCGTCGCGCAGCGGCCGGGCAACCTCTTTGAGCAGGCTGCTATTCGTCGTGACGCAGAGCTCTTCAACGCCGGAAATTTCTGATAACATGCGGCAGAAGTCCACCGCACCGCGGCGCACGAGCGGCTCGCCACCGGTGACGCGGATCTTTTTGACGCCGCACCTGACCGCCGCGGCGGCCATGTCGCGCAGCTCTTCCAAAGAACAGATGTCCTCGTGCGCGCACTTTTCAATGCCGCCGTCCGGCATGCAGTAGCGGCAGCGATAATTGCAGCGGTCCGTGATGCTGATGCGCAGGTATGTAATTGATCTTGCAAAGCCGTCCAGCATCTGAAACGCCTCTTTCTTCCATGGTACAGCATGATATTTTAGCAAATATCACGCTCTTACGCAACACAGTCGTCCGATAATGTCGAACTATATTTTTATATTATCGTAATCTTGACTTTTTCCGCAGTATTTTTTAGAATACAAGCAACGATTTTTGACCGGGAGGGCCGATTTATGACTGACGGCAACACCATCCGCTCCGTGGCGAAGGCGATGGAGCTTTTGCAGCTCCTCAGCGACGCGGGCGAGGCGATGACGCTCACCGCCATCAGCGAGCGTGCAGGGCTGCCCAAGAGCACAGTGTTCGGCCTTTTGACCACCATGCGCGACTATGACGTCATCACACAGCACGCAGACGGCAAATACGCCCTTGGCCTGCGCCTTTTTGAATACGGCTGCCGCGCCAGCGCGTTCTGGAACATCTCGTCCCTCGCGCGGCCTTACCTTGAGCATCTGGTGAACGAAACAGGCGCCTCCGCCATGCTCTCCACCTATGAAAACGGGCACATCGTCGCCCTCGACCAGGCCGAGGGGCGCGACAGCCTTCGCATCGTCTCCGCGCCGGGGGCGCGGCTGCCGCTGCACTGCACCTCGCAGGGCAAGATCGTCCTTGCCTGCATGAGTGAGAGCGAGGCGGCGACTCTCCTTGCCCGTGTGCCGCTCACGCCCTACACGCCCCACACGGAGACGGACGCAAACGCGCTGCTCGCATCGCTCCCCGCCTGCCGCGAGGCGGGCTTCGCCGTGGAAAACGGTGAGTATAAGATCGGTCTTCGCTCCATCTCCGCGCCGGTGTTCACCGGCGGCGGCGCGCTCAAGTACGTCGTCAGCGTACTGGGGATGTTCCGCTCCGTGCACTCGGACGAGTTCGCGCACGCCGAGCGCGCGGTCGTCGCCGCGGGGCAGATGCTTTCCGCCGCACTGGGCTATCCGGGAAAGTGAGACTCTTTTCCGCGCGGAAAAATTCACGCTTGACTCTACAATTGTTATAGAGTTTATGATGACTCCATGCTATACTGATAAGGAGTCCTTTCCGATGCAAAACGATCTCACCACCGGCAGCGTCTTTCGCAACGTTGTGTCCTTTTCGCTGCCGTATCTGCTCTCTTACTTTTTGCAGACGCTCTACGGCATGGCCGACCTCTTCATCATCGGCCAGTTTGAGGGCGTCGCCAGCACGACCGCCGTCTCCATCGGCTCGCAGGTGATGCACATGCTCACAGTCATGCTCGTCGGCCTTGCGATGGGCGCGACGGTCAGCATCGCGCAGGCCACCGGCGGCGGCGACAAAAAGCGCACCGCCTCTGCCATCGGCAACACGGTCACGCTCTTCATGCTGCTGTCTCTTGCGCTGACGGCACTGCTGCTCGCGCTGCGCGGGGGTATCGTCTCCATCATGTCCACACCGGAGGAGGCCGTGCAGGGCACGCTCGCCTATCTCACGGTCTGCTTTATCGGTATTCCGTTCATCACGGCGTACAACATCATCGCCTCGATCTTCCGCGGCCTTGGCGACAGCAAGAGCCCCATGTACTTCATCGCCGTCGCCTGCGTCGTCAACATCGCGCTCGACTACTACTTCATGGGCACGCTGCACCTCGGCCCCGCGGGCGCGGCGCTCGGCACCACGCTCTCGCAGGCGGTGAGCGTCCTCGTCTCGCTCGCGGTCATCTTGAAGCGCAGGCTCATCTCCGTCCGCCGCGCGGACTTTCGCCCGCAGCGCGCCGTCATGGGTAAGCTCCTTCAGATCGGCGTGCCCGTCGCTTTGCAGGACGGCTTTATTCAGGTCTCGTTCGTCATCATCACGATCATCGCCAACCGCCGCGGCCTGACGGACGCGGCCGCCGTCGGCATCGTCGAAAAGATCATCGGCTTCCTCTTCCTCATCCCGTCGTCGATGCTCTCGACCGTCTCGGCGCTCGGTGCGCAGAATATCGGCGCGGGCAAGCCCGAGCGCGCGCGTCTCACGCTGCGCTACGCCGCGATGATCGCCTGCTCGTTCGGCATCGCGGTCGTCATCCTCACCCTGTTTATCGCCGAGCCGCTCGTCGGCCTCTTCACGCCTGATGCCGCCGTCGCCGCCGCGGGCGGGCAATATCTGCGCGGCTACATCTGGGACAGCTTCTTTGCCGGCGTGCAGTTCAGCTTCAGCGGCTATTTCTGCGCCTGCGGCAAGTCGGGCATCTCGTTTCTGCACAATTCGCTCTCGATCCTGCTCGTGCGCGTGCCGGGGGCGTACCTTGCGTCCAAATACTTCCCGCAGACGCTGCTGCCCATGGGCCTTGCCAACGCCGCGGGGTCGCTTTTCTCCATCCTCGTCTGCGTGGTCGCCTACGCCATCCTCACGCGGCGGGAAAAACGTGCGCAGGAGGCATCATAAATGGCTCTTCCCCAGCTTTTCTCCATCGGCGAAACGGCAAAAATTTTCCATCTCAGCGTGAGCAGCCTGCGCCACTACGAGGCGCTCGGCCTTGTCACGCCGGAATACGTCGACCCGTCGACGAACTACCGCTACTACAGCGTCCGCCAGTTCGAGCCGCTCAACACCATCCGGTATCTGCGCGCGCTGGACATGCCGCTCACCGAGATCGCTGATTTTCTGCAAAACCGCGATGTAGAGGCGATCGAAGAAAAGCTGCGCGCGCAGAAGGCCGCCGTCATACAGAAGCAAAAGGAGCTCAAGCGCATCGAGCGCAAGCTCGACGCGCGCCTTAGCCAGCTCCAAGATGTGCGGCATGCGCCGCTCGGCGAGATCACGCTCATCCATTCGCCCGCGCTTCGCCTTTTCTGGATCGACACGGCGCTGACCGCGCTGGACTACTCCGCGCTCGAGCTCTCCACGAGCCGTCTTGCCGCCGCGCAGGCCGAAGCGCTGGTCTTCCTCGGCAAGGTCGGCTTCAGCGTATCGCAGGAGCACTTGAACGAGGGCAGCTTCGGGCAGTACGACGGCGAATTCCTCGTGCTTGACGAGGCCGACCGCTTTGCGGGCGACGTCATTGATCTGCCCGCTTCGCTCTGCGCACGCGTGCGCTTCCGCGGACACCACGCCGAGTCGCCCGCGCAGTACCGTCGCTTGATGCAGTTCATCCGCGAGGAAGGCTACACCGCCGCCGGATTTTCGCGCGAGATTACAGTCATCGACTACGGCTTTACGACCGACACGGAAAAGTTCGTCACTGAAATCATGATCCCCCTGCAAAAGGTATAAAAAAAGTTCCCGCGTTTCATACGTGGGAACTTTTTTTATACCTTTTAGTCAATGCCCGCCGCCGGCGATCATCTTGAGGGCGTGGTCAAGCGCGCCGAGCACGGCGCTCAGGTTTTCGCGCGCAGCCTTTTCCGAGCCTGGGAGGTTCAGGATGAGGCTATTTCTTCTCGTGCCGGCCACGGCGCGGGAAAGCATCGCGCGCGGCGTGATCTGCAAGCTGTAATAGATCATCGCCTGCGGGATCGCGGGAATTTCGCGCTCGAGCACGGCGCGCGTCGCCTCGGGCGTCACGTCACGGGGAGATAAGCCCGTGCCGCCGCTCGTGATGACAAGGTCGCAGTGCTTTTCATCCACGCAGGAGATGAGCTCTTCGCTGATCTTCTCCTGTTCGTCCGGCACGATGGACGTGTACACGACCTCGTAGCCAGCCTCCTTCAGCATCGCGGCCACAGCAGGGCCGCTCTTGTCCTCGTACACGCCCGCGGACGCGCGGTCGCTCACGGTGATGACTGCCGCCTGATAGCTCATAGCATTGCCGCCTTTCTCAAAAGTCGATCGTGCCCTCGCGCACGCGCAGATCATAGGGCTCGTAGACCACCTTACGGTACGCGTCCACGTCGAGCTTCACACCCGTCCAGTCGGAATGGATCTCGCCGGTCTGCTTGATGAGGATATCATAGAGGATATCGTAGGTCACGCCGTCGTCACCCGTCTCCACGATGGTGGAATAGGGCAGCGTCTTATGGTAGGTCATGTGCAGGCCCTTGTAGTCGAAGTGGTAGCCGTTGCGCATGCGGCAGCCGTCAAGACCCTTGTAGGTGAAGCGCTTTTTAAGGTCTGCCAAAATCTTGTCGCCCTCCTCCTGATAGAGGTTCTCGGGCGTCGTCTCGGTGTAGTCGTAGCGGAACTGCACGGGGATGTTGTACTTGCGCCAGCGCTCTGCGTAGTCCACAAGCTCGTCGGCGGGATAGTCCATGTACAGCACGCAGTTCACGCGCTTGGGCGTTGCGATGCGGGCGACGACCTCGTCGGGCGACTCCTCGACATACTTCGTCAGGTGGCGCGAGATGTTGATGCAGGTGATCTTGTCGCGATTGCGCTCGGTGAAAGCGATCATCTCCTCCGCGCTGCACCCGGGCTGCACGGGGAAAGTCGTGTTGATATAGACCTTATGGGTCGTGGGGATGGCGTCGAGCATGCGCTGGAGCGCTTTTAAGTTGGCAAACGGCTCGCCGCCGGTGAAAACAAAATCGCAGCGTGGCGTGATCTCGTCCATCACGGCGATGCTCTTGAGGATCGCCTCCACGCTGAAGCCCTCAGCATGGGCGTATTCCTGCTTGTTCACGCAAAACGGGCAGTGGTTCCGGCAATCGTAGGGTACAAAGATCGTTACCGTCGCGCCGCCCTCGCGCGTCTTGTAGGGATGAGTCATTGGTTCTTGTCCGTCCTCTGTTAAAATTCTATAATGAAAATAGTTTACTCTGAAATATGAAGGATTGCAAGCGATCTTCTGACAGTTTTCTCATTTTGTCGGACATTGCTTTTCCTCGCGCAGAAGAGCGCGCACATAGTCGAACGCCGCGTCCTCGCCCTGCTCCTTGAGTACGAGCAGCATCTTGCCGATCAGCGCGCCGGTCTCAGGATGGATGAGGATATGTCCGCGCGACTTTTCGTAGTAGTCGTAAGCCGAGGCGTCGGTATATTTGTCGCCCTGGTAGACCTTGCAGGCGGCAATGCGGTCGCAGAACATTTCGGCTACATATTTGAGCGGCATTTTGCACCCGCCCATGTAGACCTTACCGTCGTCGCCGATACAGTAGTCGATCCAGTATTCAAAGTGGTGGCGGTTGCGCCCCTTGTGGTGGAGCCAGGCAAGGCTCACGCCGTTTTCGCGCCGCTCAGCGTCGTTCGGGCTGCGGTAGCCCTGATAATACTTGACGCCGCGCCAGAATTCCGAGGGGCTGTATTTGCTCAGGTCATGCGTTAACCCCTGATAGTACAGGCCGAGGCGAAAACAGTATTGCCGCACCAGATGGCGATGATGCGTGATGGTTTTAAAGTGCTCGATGGCGCGCATACGGACACCTCCCTGCGTATTCCGGCAGGCCGCCCGCCGCGGTTCGCCGCTTTCCCGCGCGCGTATGTTTCCGTTTGAAGTAATACACGCACAGTTATTGAAATTTTATATCAAATCAACCGAAAATGCAATAAGGTATTTTTGCAAATAAATTGCGCAAAATGAGCACCAAGGGCGGCAAGTCCCCTGCCCTTTTGTCTCCTCCGCGCGGGAATGGAAAATATTCCCGCGCGGAGCGAGCGTGCCGGAAGGCTTTGCAGAATATCTTCTGTCATTTCGTCCATCACAGCAAAAAGGGCACGGCCTGTTGGCCGCGCCCTTTGTCTGCGCTTTGCGAAAGAGCCTTTTTTACAGGTTCTTCTCGTAGCTCTCGATCATCTTTTTGACCATCTGGCCGCCGACAGAGCCGGCCTCGCGGGAGGTCAGATCGCCGTTGTAGCCCTGCTTAAGGTTGACGCCGACCTCGCTGGCGGCTTCCATCTTGAACTTGTTCATAGCGGCCTTGGCCTCGGGGATGTTGAGCTTGTTGCTGTTCTTGCTGGACATAATGATTTTCTCCTTTTCCTACAATTGTTTTTGGTTTCACCTATTTGAAAGAGTTTTGCGGTTTGGGTATCGCAAGGGTAGTTTGACTCATAAAAAATCGGATATGCAGTTTTTCTGCTGGTAAGTTTTATCAGCGCTTCTTCGCGCACGAACGCTGATTTGACAATCGTTTTTCTTTCCTCTATAATTTATAATCAAATGCAACATGACGGAGGTATTTACGTTATGATCTCTTCCGATAACCGCCGCTACGCCTACGGCAGATCTCAGCTCATCGAAGTCATCTGCCAGCTGCGCTTCCCCACGATCCTCTCGATCGACACGCGCGAGCCCGCCGACTTTCAGGAGACCGTGCGCGCGGCATTTCCGCGCTACCAGTGCCAGGTGGAAAAGCTGCCCGGCGTGAACGGCGCGCCCGCGCGGACGGTCAATAACCACACGTTCATTTCCGAGGACGGCGGCTACAAGCTAAGCCTCACGAAGGACTTTATCGCCCTTTCCACCATGCGCTACACGCACTGGGAGGACTTTGCTGCCCGTCTCGACGAGCCGCTCGGCCAGTTTATCAAGATTTACCGTCCCAACTGCTTTGACCGCGTGGGCCTTCGCTTTGTGAACGCCATTTCGCGCGAGCAGCTTGGCCTCACGGGCCGCCGCTGGAACGATCTGCTCCAGCCGCCGTACCTCGGCATTCTCGACGAGGACGACGTGGACGAGGCAAGCGTCGCCAAGTGCTCGGTCGACGTCGAGCGCAAGCTCGATGCGCTCGCGGCCCTCAAGCTGCACGCGGGCCCAGGCTTTGTCCAGCGCAACATCCGCAGCGGCAATCAGGTTCAGCAGGTACAAGAAAAGGAAGTGCGCTTCATCTTCGATCAGGACGTGTACTCCACTGGCAAGGTGAAAGTCGCCGCCGTGGCGGAAACGCTCAACGCCCTGCACGCGCACTCCGACAGCGTCTTTTCCGACGCGATCACCACCGTGCTCCACGACGCGATGGAGCCGGAATATCTGTAAAAGCGATGTGAAGTAAATTTTGGCAAAGAAAACACATGAACTGGCGCTGTGCGGCGTACTGTGCGCGCTCGCGGTCGCCTTCCTCTGGCTCAGCGGCGTCATCCCGCTCTCGACCTACGCCTGGCCGATCCTCGCATCGGCTACGCTTTTGCCCGCGCGCGAGGAATGCCGCAAAAGCTACGCATGGAGCTGCTTTGCCGCGGCGGCGGTCTTGGGACTTCTTCTCTGCGCGGACAAGGAAGCAGCGCTTGTGTTCTGCTTTCTCGGCTATTATCCCCTCGTGAAGCCGAATCTTGACGCGATCTCGTCCAAAGCGCTGCGGCTTCTGGCGAAGCTCGGCCTCTGCACCGTGAGTATGGGCGTCATGTACGCGCTCATCATCTTTGTCTTTAAGCTCCCCGCCGTGGTGCAGGAGTTTTCCGAGAGCGCAGCGTGGCTGCTGTGGGCGACGGCGGCGATGGGGCTGCTGCTCTTTTTCGTCTACGATCTGCTCATCGACCGGCTGGCGGTCGTCTATCGCCACCGCCGTGGTAAAAAGGCATAAATTTCGGCACTTTTTGTTATTCATCTTACCAAAATACAGCATGAAAGCGCGGTTTTCCGTTGTGGAAAGCCGCGCTTTGCCGTATACTGAATTTGGGCAATTTTGCTCACTTCCATTCCCTCCCGCCTGCGCTACTCCACCTTTTACGTACCGCTCGCGGGAAATACAAAAGGAGGAACGTTTTCCGCCGAACCGGCGGTGCGGCAGTGTGGAGACCTGCCGTAAAGCGGCGCGCTCAGGCGGCTGCGAGGTCCTGCATCGCGGAGGCGGCAGGACTGCGGTTCACGATTATGGCAGAGGTCATTCTGAAAAATGTCCGAAAGGTCTACCCCAACACCGAAAGCAAGAAGAAAAAGAAGAAAGACGAGGCCGTCGAAAAGAAGAACAATCTGGAGATCACTGACGAAGGCGTTGTCGCCGTGCAGAACTTCAACATCGACGTGGCCGACAAGGAGTTCATCGTGCTCGTCGGCCCGAGCGGCTGCGGCAAGTCGACCACGCTGCGCATGATCGCCGGTCTCGAGGAGATCAGCGGCGGCGAGCTCTTCATCGACGGCAAGCAGATGAACGACGTCGCGCCCAAAGACCGCGACATCGCGATGGTCTTCCAGAACTATGCGCTTTATCCGCACATGACCGTCTATGAAAATATTGCCTTCCCGCTCAAGCTCAAGAAGATCGCGGAGACGGACGCGGACGGCAAGACGCATCTCAAGAAAATGCCGAACGACGAGATCGACCGTCGCGTGCGCGAGGCGGCCGAAGTCCTCGACATCACTCAGTTCCTCGACCGCAAGCCCAAGGCGCTCTCCGGCGGCCAGCGCCAGCGCGTGGCCATCGGCCGCGCCATCGTCAGAAGCCCCAAGGTGCTGCTGATGGACGAGCCGCTCTCGAACCTCGACGCGAAGCTGCGCAACCAGATGCGCGCGGAGATCATCAAGCTGCGCGAGAAGATCGACACCACGTTCATCTACGTCACGCACGATCAGGTCGAGGCCATGACCCTCGGCGACCGCATCGTCATCATGCGCGACGGCTACATCCAGCAGATCGGCACGCCGCAGGAGGTCTTCAACCATCCGGCGAACCTGTTCGTCGCGGGCTTCATCGGCTCGCCGCAGATGAATTTCTTTGAAAACTGCCAGCTCACAAAGACCGCCGACAGCTATACGCTCACCGTCATGGGCGAGACTGTCACGCTCACCGCGGAGCAGAGCGCAAAGCTCGCCGCCGCAGGCGTCGAGAGCCGCAGTGTCACCGCGGGCGTGCGCCCCGTGCATATCGCGCTCGGCGAGAGCGGCATCCCTGCCGAGGTCGACGTCAGCGAGCTGATGGGAAGCGAGCTGCATCTGCACCTTGCCGCGAATGGGCAGGATGTTGTGGCAGTCATTCCCACCGCGAATATTGATCCGATGGCGTATGCGCGGCATACGGCGGTGAAGTTTGGGTTTGATGCCAAACTGGTGCATTTGTTTGATTCTGATTCTGAAAAGAATCTCATTTGATTTTTGGAAAATTTCCCTTTTAAGGGAAGAATATTGCAGCCCAAGGGCTGCGTTGAATAAAGGGGGCCATTCTCTCACGTGAGAGAATGGCCCCCTTTGACCCCCAAGAGAACGCAAGGGGCGCTGCCCCTTGACCCCACCATTGCCGGTTTGCAGCTCGAATGACTGCACACGCTGCGCAGTGTAGGTGCGGTGTACATGGCTTCGCCATGAATCTTCTGCGAATCGTGACCAGTCGCAACCGCGCCTTACTATCGTGAGGCGCGAGTGACGTTACCTCGGCGGCAGACTGCCTGCGGAATGCGGCATTGCTTCGCTCGCCGCATTGATGAGTGCTCCGGTAGGCGGAAATTAGTTTGCACTCCTACAAGATGAGCAGAGCGGCAGCGGATAGTAGGAGCAAGTCAAATCGTATAGCAATGCTAACGCGGCAACGCCGCGCTATGGGCAGTGCAATCGGCAAGCATTGCAGCTCTTCGAGCTGCTCGCTTGCAATGTCAAAACCTTTCTCTCGGGGGATCAAAAGGGGGATACTCTCTTTCGTGAAAGAGAGTATCCCCCTTTTATTGCTTCTTTGCACAGTGCAACGAATAACTCGCGTTCCCACGACGTGGGAGCTATTTAATAGGCAACGCCCCAATAAATATCAGTAGTGCACTCTTTGCCGCAGCAGACACACTTGCCGGTGGTGCCGCTCTGCTTGAGAGGCATGCAGCGGGAGGAAACGCCCGCCTGTTCCTTCATCTTGAGCTCACACTCGAGGCTGCCGCACCACTTCGTGCGGGCGAAGCCGCCGCGGCCCGCAGCCATCTCCTTCACCTCGTCGACGGTCTTGAGGTCGAAGGTGTTGTCCTCAAGGTTCTTTTCCGCCACGGCGTACATGTTGTCATGGATGGCGTCAAGCAGCGCCTTGATCTCGTCAACGATCCCCTCGATCTTGGCCGTGACCTTTTCGCCGTTGTCGCGGCGGACGAGGCAGCAGTTGCCCTCGGCAAGGTCGCGGGGACCGAGCTCGAGGCGGATGGGCACGCCGCGCATCTCGTACTCAGCGCACTTCCAGCCCATGGACTGGTCGCTGTCGTCCAGCTTGACGCGGACGCCCGCGGCGATGAGGTCCGCCATCGCGCTCTTGGCGGTCTCGAGCACCTCGGGATTCTTATGCGCGGCGATTGGCACGATAACGACCTGCGTGGGCGCGATGCGCGGGGGCAGGACGAGGCCGTTGTTGTCGCCGTGGGTCATGATGACCGCGCCGATCATGCGCGTGGTGGAGCCCCAGGAGGTCTGGAACGGGCACTGGAGCTTATTGTCGCGGCCGGTGAAGGTCACGTCGTAAGCGCGGGAGAACTTATCGCCGAAGTAGTGACTCGTGGCGCCCTGAAGGGCCTTGCGGTCCTTCATCATGCACTCGACGGTATAGGTCGCCTCGGCGCCGGCAAACTTCTCCTTGTCGGTCTTGCGGCCGGGAACGACGGGGATCGCGAGCACGTGGCGGAAGAAGTCGGCGTAGCAGTTGAGCTGCTGCATCGTCTCAGCCTGCGCCTCCTCGGCGGTCTCGTGGATGGTGTGGCCCTCCTGCCACCAGAACTCGCGCGAACGCAGGAAGGGGCGGGTGGTCTTCTCCCAGCGGATAACGGAGCACCACTGGTTGTAGAGCATCGGCAGCTGGCGGTAGGTCTGCAATACGCGGGACCAGTGGTCGCAGAACATCGTCTCGGACGTGGGGCGGAAGGCAAGGCGCTCTTCGAGCTTCTCGCTGCCGCCCATCGTGACCCACGCGACCTCGGGCGCGAAGCCATTGACGAGCTCGCCCTCTTTCTTGAGCAGGCTCTCAGGGATCAGAACGGGCATCGCCACATTCTCGTGTCCGGTCTTTTTAAACTCCGCGTCCATCAAACGCTGCATGTTCTCCCAGATGGCGAAGCCATAGGGGCGCAGGATGGTAAAGCCCTTGACGCTGGCATACTCAACAAGCTCCGCCTTGCGGCAGATGTCGGTATACCATTGGGCGAAATCGTCTTCCAGATTCGTGATCTGTTCTACCTTTTTATCTTTTGCCATGTTTATGTTCTCCCTCAGTTTCAGGATAGAGTTCTGAACTGTTATTGTATTGTTTTTGCGCCGAATTGTCAAGCACAGGCGCGGAAAAGGCGCGGAACGGCAACGCCTTTCCGCACCTTTCTGTATTTTTCTCACACCACCGTCGGGAAACGGAGGATGGCCTTGAAGAGGTCGCCATCGATGGCGAGCGACATCTTCCCACCCTGCAGCTCCGTCAAGCTCTGCGCGATGGAGAGGCCGAGGCCGTTTCCCTCGGTCGAGCGCGAGCTGTCGCCGCGCACAAAGCGCTCCATCAATTCCTCGGCGGGAATGTTCAGCGCCGCGCGCGAGGTGTTCTTGAAGGTCACGACCGCATCGCCGCCGGTCTTTTCAAGCGTCAGATAAACGCGCGTGCCATTCTGCGCGTATTTGCAGATGTTCGAGAGCAGATTGTTGATCACGCGCCACATCAGCGCGCCGTCCACATTGCAGAAGAGCTCCTTGTCCGGCATCACGCTCACGAGCGTCAGCTCCGCCGCGCTCAGCTTGTCGCCGTACTCGCCCTCGACCTGCGATAGAAGCTCGTTCATGCTGCACCGCACGGCGTTCACGGGCAGGTTACCCGTCGTGGCCTTGCTGGCCTCGACCAAGTCCTCCGTGAGCTTTTTGAGCTTGAACGCCTGCCGCTTGAGGACGGCGAGGTATTCTTCCTCCTGCTCGGGAGTGTGCTCATGCTGCAAAAGATCAACGTAGTTGATGATGCTCGTGAGCGGCGTCTTGATGTCGTGCGAAACGTTTGTGATAAGTTCCGTTTTGAGCCGCTCGCTCTTGAGCTGCTTGTCGATGGCCGCAGCCATGCCGTCGCCGATGGAATTCAAGTTCTCGGCGTGGCGCTTAACGTCCCAATACATCCACTTTGTGTCCACCTGCGCGTCAAGATTGCCGGCGGCGAGGGCTTCGCCCTCCTTCTGGAGCTTTCGAAGCTGGAGCGAGAAGAGGCACGCGGCGACGGACAGCACAAGCATCGTCAGCAGCATCGCCCCTCCCGCGCGATTTGCCGCAAATATACCGAGCATCATGCTGACCACAAAGCAGCCCACCGCCGTGCGCCAGACGAGCGGGATGGCGTGCAGGAAGCCCACAACGCCGCGGCAGAAGGCGCAGAGCACTCTCCAGCACCACCTGATGATCTTCCAGCACAGGCACAGGAGCTTGTAGATAATCGTTCCCTTCCACAGTCCGCCCACCTTGACGCGCGCGCAGAACGTCACCCACGCGGCAAAGACGAGCACCGCCAGCGCAAAGCTTATCCCCAGCAGCAGCACATCGTAGGGCGGGGTATAGAAGCTCACATAGGAGTAGACCTCCTCCACCGCCACGCACAGCAGTGCAATGATCGTGCCGTCAACGAGAAGATAGAGGTCGAAGGGGATCTTTTCCTGCCAGCCGCCCTGCAGCTCGCCGTCCTCGCGCCGCGCCGCCGTGCGGGCGAGGAAGATGAGCAGGAACAGCTCCATCGCGCCAAAGAGGATGAGCAGCTCCAGGGCGTTCTGCCCCCAGTTTTCTGCCTTGTCGTAAAGTACCTTTGCCCAGTAAATGTCGTCCTGCGCGGGAAGTCCCTTCACAAGGTAGACATCAAAGGTCTTGTCGACGTAAACGGTGCTGTAGCAGAAGGTATCGCCGTCGCTGACGTTGCTGAACTCCACCTTATCCTGCTCGTCCGTCACACGGAAGCGAATGTTGCTGTAGCTGTCTCCCTTGGAGTAGATCTTGTCGAGCTCATAGTTTCCGCCTTCCATGGCGATATAGTCGTCGCAGATCTCCCACGTCTTTTTGCCGACCGCATTCAGGCAGAGGTTGCTCGTGTAAAAGTCCCGACCCATACCGCCGTAGGAGTAGACAAGCCCCACAACATAGGTGAGGATCACCGGCACGAGCGCCGCCGCCAGCAAAAAAGCGACCGTCTTTGTCCAGAAATTGCGTATCCACGCAGCCTTCATTTCTTGTCCTCCATTTTATACCCCAGCCCCCACACGACCTTCAGGTAGCGCGGCTCGGAGGGGTTGATTTCCAATTTTTGCCGCAGGTGGCGGATGTGCACGCTCACCGACGTCTCCGCCCCCAGCGAATCCTCCTTCCACACAAGCTCGTAGATCTGGGCGGAGGAATAGATGCGTCCCGGGTTCTTCATCAGCAGCCGCAGGATGTTGAACTCGATGGGCGTGAGCGCGACCTCGTCGCCGTCGACCGTCACGCTTTTTTTCTCCTCGTCGAGCACGATGGGGCCGACGGTGTAGACGTTCGGCTTCTCCTCTTCCTTCTTCGCGCCCAGCTGCGTATAGCGGCGCAGCTGCGAACGCACGCGCGCGAGCACCTCTATGGGGTCAAAGGGCTTGGTGATGTAGTCGTCCGCGCCGATGTTCAGGCCCAGGACCTTGTCGCTGCTCTCGCTCTTGGCCGTGAGCAGGATGATGGGCACGTTGCTCTTTTCGCGCAGCTTCGCCGTCGCGGCGATGCCGTCGAGCTGGGGCATCATGATGTCCATCAGGATCAGATGGATGTCGTTCTTCTCCACGACCTCCAGCGCCTCGCGCCCGTTGCTCGCCTCAAACAGGCAGTAGTCCCCGCCGGAGAGATAAATCTTGAGCGCGTTGACAATGTCCTGTTCGTCGTCACAAATCAGAATGTTGTACATTTTCTCACCTCATGTTGGTCATTGTATCAGCCGTTTTCAAACAAAAACAGCGATTGTTTCTTAATTCTTACTTAATATCCTCTCAAAAAAGGCCGAAAGGGGCTTCCTTTCGGCCTTTTTCGGTTGTTTTCTTATTTTTTGCGATCAATTTTACGATAGAGGCGAAGCGCCCTCTCCGCCGCGACGCCCGCAGCGTGCGTAAGGCTGCGCGCGTTGTAATGAAGCTCTGCAAAGCAGAACGCGGACTTCCCCGCCGCCGCGAGGCGCAGGGATCGTTCTTCCTTTTTTCGCCGGCTGTACCAGATCGACATAGTTCTCCTCCTCACAAATCGCGCCCATCGAGCGCAGCAAGGCCGAAGCGCGCGGCGAGGCTGATCTTCGCGCGCTCGTCGTCCGAGGATGCAACATCGAATTTCGTGCGCAGCTCACGCAGGAACAGGCCGCGCAGCGAATCCTCCTGCGCTCGCGCCCAGACGTCCTCGCCAATGCGCGTCTCATCGCGCAGTTCCAAGTGGAAGAAGTCGGGCGCAAACTGCTCTTCGATCGACTTGAGATCAAGCCCGCGCTCATCTGTCTCTCCGGTGAAAATAATGCGGTAAATATCGCGCACAGTCGCATCCGGCAGGCTTGCTCGCAGCGCGTCCTCCGCCGATCTTCCCGTCACATCGACGTTCAGGATCTCATACCGTCTGCGCGCGAACGGCACAAACGAAAGTTCGGCCTTCCCGCGCTCCACCGTGCCCGTAAGGATGCCCTTTTCGCCCAGCTCGTCGAAACCGCGGCCCTCCGGGCAGCCGGAGTAGGCGTAGGTCGTCTGCCCTTCGCGCAGGAAACCGCCGAACTGGTGTGTGTGGCCGAGCGCAAGATAGTCGATCCCGCTCTCCTTGATCTGCTCTTTCGTGAGGGGATCGTAGCGCGATTCCGTGGCGGAGATATCACCGTGCAGCACCATCAGATGGACAAAATCGTCCTCCGGTGCGCGAAAGCCCGCAAGCAGGCTCTCATCCTGCACCGGCGCGGTAAACGCCGCTCCGTACACGGCGCACCCGAGTTCCGACAGCTCCACGCGCTCGACCGTCTTCGACGTGAAGACGTGCACGTTCTCCGGCCAGGAAAGCGTCGCGTAGGCCGACTTCGCGCTGTACGGGTCGTGGTTGCCGGGGGCGATGAACACTCGCGCCTGCATTGCGCCCAGCGCCTCAGAGAGCGCTTCCAGCGTCTCGCGATAGGTCGTATCGCTGTCAAACAGGTCACCCGCAAGCAGCACGATATCGACACCGTTCTGATTCACGTAATTGCAAAGCCGCGTCAGCAGCTCGCGGCTCTCGCGGCGGCGCTGGCGCGCCTGCTCGGCGCTCAGCGCGCCGAACGCGCTGTCCAAATGGAAGTCCGCCGCGTGGACGATCTTCACGCTCATGTGCTCTCTCCTCTCACGCCTGCGGGGCGGGCGCTTTCTCCTTGCACACGTCGACCCAGGCGACAAAGTTCGAGGAATACTTCTCAAGCTCGTCGCAGGTCATCTCGATGGCGCTGTTCGCGCTGCCCGCCGCGGGGAAAACCGTGTCGAAGCGTTTGAGCGACACATCGAGATAGGTCTTCACATTCTCCGGCAGAGCAAACGAGCACACGCCGCCCGGCGCGTGGCCGGTGAATGCGCAGGCCTCATCAAAGGTCAGCATCTTTGCTTTCACGTGGAAATACGCCTTGTACTTGGCGTTGTCGATCTTCCTGTCCCCCGCCGTCACGATGATGATGGGCTCGTCGTCCGCGAGCTTGAAGCTCATGGACTTGGCGATGCGCGCGCCCTCCACACCGACGGCGATGGCGGCGAGTTCGACCGTCGCGCTCGACACGTCGAACTCGCGGATGCGGTCGGCGATGCCGAAATGTTCAAAATACGCTCTCACTTTTTCGATGGACATTTGCGTTGTTCCTTTCTATTTTGCGCTTTTTCAGCGCACATCGACGCGCTCGACGCCCACGCAGAGCCCCGTCGCGTCATCCAATGTAAAAATCGCTCCCTGCATCTTGCCGGCGCTCTTCTCCGGCTCGCGGTAGCGGCCCGGGAGGCCGCCGAGGAACGTCTCGACCGACTGCTCGGGCTTGATACCGAGCACGCTGCGCACCGCCCCCGTCATGCCGAGGTCCGTGAGGTAGCCCGTCCCCTTGGGGAAGACCTCTTCGTCCGCCGTCGGCACGTGGGTGTGCGTACCCCAGATGGCGCTGACGCGGCCATCGAGGTAATAGGCCATGGCGAGCTTTTCGCTCGTCGCCTCGGCGTGGAAGTCAAGCAGCGTGAACGTCGGCTTTTCGCCGCTTTTGAGCAGCTCGTCCGCCGTTTTGAACGGATTGTCCGCATGGAACGCGAGGTCGCAGCGGCCGATGAGGTTCATCACCGCGATGCGGGCGCGCCCGCAGTCGAAAACGCCGTAGCCCCTCCCCGGCACGCGCGCGCCGAGATTGTGCGGCCGCAGAATATACGGGCAGTCGTCGAGATAATCTGAGATCTGCATCTTGCCGAATGTGTGGTTGCCAAGCGTGATGACGTCCGCTCCCGCGGAGAAGATGCGCTCGGCGTCGTTCGGCGTCAGGCCGACCATCGCGGCATTCTCGCCGTTGACCACGGTGAAGTGGATGTTCTTGAGTTTTTTCACGGCGCGCAGATGGCGCTCGAGGCAGCTGACGCCGCAGCCGCCCACCACATCGCCGATGGCCAGAATATTGTAGAGCATGGCGTTCCTCCGCTTTGCGTTTTCTCCAGTATAGCAAGCCGCGGTCAAAAACGCAAGAAAGGCGCAAAAAAAGCTCTGCCATTCGGCAGAGCTTCTTTCTTATTTCGCGTATTCGACAGCGGTCGTCTCGCGCAGGACGTGCACCTTGATCTGGCCGGGATATTCCATCTCTTCCTCGATCTTTTTGGCAAGCTCGCGCGCCAGAATGACCATCTGGTCCTCGCTGACCTGGTCGGGCTTGACCATCACGCGCACCTCGCGGCCGGCCTGAATGGCATAGGCCTTGTCGACGCCGGGATAGCTGCCGGTGATCTCCTCAAGCTGCTCGAGGCGCTTGATGTAGTTCTCCAGATTCTCGCGGCGGGCGCCGGGACGGGCGGCAGAGATCGCATCCGCCGCCTGCACGAGGCAGGCAACGATGGTCTGCGGCTCCACGTCGTTGTGGTGCGCCTGCACAGCATGGATGATGTCGTCCTTTTCGTGGTACTTGCGCAAAAATTCGACGCCGAGGGCGACGTGCGTACCCTCCATCTCGTGGTCGACGGCCTTGCCGATATCGTGCAGCAGGCCTGCGCGCTTGGCGGCGTAAACATCCGCGCCCAGCTCGGCGGCCATCATGCCAGCAAGGTGCGAGACCTCGATGGAGTGCTGCAGAACGTTCTGGCCGTAGCTCGTGCGGTAATGCAGGCGGCCGAGCATCTTCACAAGCTCGGGGTGCAGGCCGCGGATGCCGGTCTCCAGCACGGCGCGCTCGCCCTCAGACTTGATGATGGCGTCCACCTCGCGGCGGGCCTTGTTGACCATCTCTTCAATGTGCGTGGGATGGATGCGGCCGTCGGCGATGAGCTTTTCGAGCGCCAGGCGCGCGACTTCGCGGCGCACGGGCTCGAAGCACGAGACGGTGATCGCCTCGGGCGTGTCGTCGATGATGAGGTCGACGCCCGTGAGCGTTTCGATCGTGCGGATGTTGCGGCCTTCGCGGCCGATGATGCGGCCTTTCATCTCGTCATTGGGCAGGGGCACCACACTGACGGTGATCTCGCCAACATGGTCGGCAGCGCAGCGCTGGATGGCAGAGGCGACGATCTCGCGGGCGCGGGAATCGGCCTCGTCCTTGGCGCGCTGCTCCAGCTCCTTGATCTTGAGCGCGGTCTCGTGCGTCACTTCGCTCTCGACCTGCTCGATCAGGTACTTCTTGGCGTCTTCGGCAGTGAAACCGGAAATGCGCTCAAGCATTTCGGTCTGGCTGCGCTTGATGATCTTGATTTCTTCGTTTTCCTTGTCCAGAGCGGCATGCTTCTGGTTGAGAGCCTCTTCGCGCTTTTCCAGCGCGTCGGTCTTGCGGTCGAGGTTCTCCTCCTTCTGCTGGAGCCGACGCTCCTGCTTCTGCTGCTCGGCGCGGCGTTCCTTGACTTCCTTCTCGTATTCGTTTCTGGAGCGCAGGATATCTTCCTTTGCCTCCAACATAACTTCGCGTTTCTTGTTTTCAGCGCTCTTGATCGCTTCGTTGACAATACGAAGAGCCTCTTCATCGGCGTTGGAGATCTTCTCCTCGGCGCGCTTAGCGGCTCTCTTGCGAATCCAAATACCAAGAAGAATGCCAATGACGAGCGTCCCCACCGCGATAAGCGCAGCGTAGAGATAGCTGATCATGCGATTCCTCCTGTGTGCTTTTTTGATCGATGCGATTGATCTATCGTTGGGTTTTTGAATCATAAACGGGAGATTCCCCTTCTCTCCCCTCCATAAATCCAAAAAACATTGTAAACTTTTTATGACCAGCTGTCAAGGAAAAGTCGCGTTCGGAAAATATCGGAAACGGGCAAATGTCACACCGCGATGTAGGCCTGCGCCGCGTAGCCGAGCTGGTCGTCGTAGCCCACGGAGTACCAGCCCTGATAGCTGCCGTAGACCTGCACGCTTTCGCCGTTCGGGATGCTGCCGACTATTTCCCCGTCGATGCCCGGGTAGCTTCGCAGGCGCAGGGCTGAGCCCTCGGTCGTGACGACGCCGGTGCGCACGAGCTGCGGGTAAATGAACGGCAGGCCGAAATACTCCGTCAGTCCCCGCGCGATGGCCTGCGCTGCCGCGTCGAGGTTATTTTCGATCCAGCGCGCATCGTCGTAGTTGTCGTGGTAGCCGAGCTCGATGAGATTCGCGGGGTATCTGGGCCGCCGCACCTCGCCGAGCGTTGTGGTCGCCTGCGTCGTCACCTTTGCAGGCAGCGGGTAGACCATGCGCAGCTGCGCGGCGAAGAGCTCGGCAGCACGCTTTCCGTCGCTGCTCGTGGGATAGTAAAAGACGATGATGCCGCGGTTCTTCCCCGCCTGCTCCTCCCCCGAGGCGTTGGAGTGCAGGGCAAGGTAAAAGTCAAAGCCGCCGAGGCTGTTCGCCTGCGCGATGGACGAGGCCGCGGTCATCTCCGGCGTGTTGCGCACAAAGGAGATGGTGTTTGCGTAAAGATACGGCTCGAGCGTGTCTGCCAGCAGATTCATCCAGTATTCCTCGCTGCCGCTGCCGTCGACATACGGGTTCCAATCCTGCGTGGAGGGACTCAAATAAATTCTGGGCATGTGCAAAACCTCCCGTCGTTTCCAGTCTATGCTTGAAAAGCGGCGCACATGCAAAAAAAGAGACCGCCGAAGCGGTCTCTTTTTTGATTGATAGGATGCTTTGCGTTACACGGACGCAGCCGCCTTGTCCTTCTTGTTCTCGATACGCTGGAGAACGAGGACGACGACCAGTACCGCAAGACCCGCAAGGTCAGTGACCGTGCCGGGGATGACCATCAGCAGGCCGCCGATGACCAGTGCGACGCGGCTGATCGCCTTCATGTCGCGGATCAGGTAGCCCATCAGGCCGGATGCGATAGACGCCATACCAAGGGTCGCGGAGATGACGATGGAGGCAACGCTCAGGAAGTTGACGTCGCTGCCAACGAAGATCAGGGCGTTATTGTAAGCAAAGATGTAGGGGATGATGAACGCCGCGATCGCGAGACGGGTCGCGTTCCAGGCGGTCTTCATCGGGGGAGCCTTGGCGATGGCGGAACCGGCGTAGGCAGCCAGCGCAACGGGCGGGGTGATGTCTGCGACGATACCGAAGTAGAAGCAGAACATGTGGGCAGCCATCAGGTTGAGACCCATGCCGGAGGCAAGGATCGGCGCGCAGGTGGTGGCCATGATGATGTAGTTCGCGGTGGTGGGAACACCCATGCCGAGCACGATGCAGCAGAGCATCGTCAGCACGAGAGCGATGATCAGGTGACCGTTGGACAGACCGACGATCGCGCCGATGAGCACCTGGCCGAGACCGGTCATGGTGACGACGCCGGCGATGATACCAGCCATACCGCAGGCGATACCGACGCTCAGGCAGTTCTTGCCGCCGTTTTCAAACGCGTCGATGATAGTGGGCAGGCTCTTGACGTTGGGCTTGCTGATGGCGTAGTTGATAACCAGCAGCGCGAAGGCGATGGCAAGGCAGAGCGTGCTGCCGTTCTCGCCCATGAAGGTGCCCGGCTCGAAGCTGCGGCTCATGAGGGTCATGAACAGAAGCGGGATCAGGGGGATGGCCATGACGAGCTTCTTCTTGCCCTCTTCACGGCTGATCATGGCGACGACCACGCAGTAAAGGGTCGCGTACACGGCGGCGGTGGCCATCGTGAAGCCGATCATGATCATGTAGACCAGAACGACCAGCGGGAGGATGAGATAGATCTGCGGGAGCAGGATCTTCCACTTGGGGAGCTCTTCGCGGGGCAGGCCCTTGAGGCCGAGCTTCTTGGCCTTGAAGTGCACGCCGAGGAAGATGCCGAGGAAGTACAGGAATGCGGGCAGGATCGCACGCACGATGATATCAGCATAGGGAACGCCGACCATTTCCGCCATCAGGAACGCCGCAGCGCCCATGATCGGGGGCATGATCTGACCGCCGGTGGAGGATGCAGCCTCGACCGCGCCGGCAAACTCCGGGGGATAACCGGTCTTCTTCATCATCGGGATGGTGACGGAACCGGTGGTAACGGTGTTACCGACGGAGGAACCGGAGACCATGCCGCAGAGGGCAGAGGAAACGACCGCGACCTTTGCAGGACCGCCGGAAGCCCAGCCGACCAGCGCGTTCGCGCAGTCGATGAAGAAGTTTGCAACACCCGTGGCCTCCAGGAAGGCGCCGAAGATGACGAACAGCGCGATGTAGGTCGAGCAGACGCCGATCGGGGTGCCGAGGATACCGGTCGTGGTGTAGAAGAGGTTATACATAACGGTCTTTAAGTCCTTGCCCGCGCCTAAGAAGGCGTAGAGCACGAACACCGCCGCTACGCAGATGATCGGCATACCGACCACGCGGCGGCAGCACTCGACGAGGATCAAGGTACCGACGATCGCAAATACGATCAGAAGGGGAATGGAAACGCTGCCGATCTGCACGACAAAGGCCTTCTGGATTCGCGTACCGGCAGACACGATTTTTTCAAGATTTAAGGGGTAGAAGAAGAAGCAGAACGCGCCGACTGCCGCCATGACGATATCGTACCAAGGCATGTAGTTGACCTTCTGAGAGCCCTTCTTGATGGGGTAGTAGATAAACACGAGAATGATGACCAGGCCGAGGAAGAGCGGACGGCGCGCACGCTCGTCCATCTTGATCCACATGTTCATCACGATCAGGAAAATGCCGAACAGTGCCGTAAGGACACGCAGGATCTTTCTGGGAGTGCCTTCCCAGACGCGCGTGTTCGACTCACGGTCGTACTTTTTCATGATCGCATCGACGTCTTCCATGGTGCCGACGTCGTTGTCGACTGCAACATTGTTGAGCTTTTCGTTTTCAGCCATGATGCAATTTCCTCCTAATTCTATTTGAGAGCGTCCGTGCGCTCAGACGAGCCAGAATTCGTAATTAAAACGCACAGGCGCGTTTTTTCCACACAAATCACGCAGACTGACATCCTCGCCGTTTACATTGAGTACATGGTCAGAGACCGTACCGACAATGTAGCCGACGTTTGTCCTGTCCTGATGGATGTTTCGGATGACCATTGCCCAGCCCTTGTAATCGGGGCGGTCCACATAGACCTTGTCAAGCGTTTCGCCGGGGTTGAGCTCCGTCTGCACGCCTGCGCCAAAGGAGCAATAGGTCGTCTCCTCCACATAGATCGTTTTGTTTTCGATCTCGTAGGTATCGGTCAGGGGATATTTGTTCACGGAATGGATAAAGGTCACGGAAAAGCGGTCTCCCTCGCCCATTTTGTACCGGGCGTAGACCTCGCCGGTGTCGCGGTTGCGCAGGGTCAGATAGTAGCCGGAGCGAGGAAGAAGCACGGCGGCCGCTGCAATAATCGTTATTATTGCAGCGGCCGCAATTATGTATTTCCGCAGATGAGAATTCACGTCAATACACGGTAGCGATCCTGCTTACAGGACGCCAACTTCCTTGTAGTACTTCTCAGCACCGGGATGCATGGTAACGGTAGCACCAGCGGAGGCAGCCTCGGGATCGAGGAAGCCGAACTTGGCGTGGCCTTTGGTCAGAGCGTCCTTGTTGTCGAACATGGCCTTGACGAACTCATAAACGACATCCTCGCTCAGCTCTTCGGAGGCAACGAGAGTAGCCTGGATAGCGACGCAGGTGACGTCGGCATCCTGACCGGTGTAGGTGTCGGCAGCCAGGTCGTCACGGATCAGGAACGGATAGGCCTCCTGGATGGCGGCGAGCTCATCGTCGCTCAGGGAGACGAGGTTGAGGGTGTTGGTGGTGGCATAGTCGACGATAGCGGTCGTGGGAGCACCGGCGACGGTGAAGGCGGCGTCGATCTTGCCGTCCTTGAGCTGGTCAACGCCATCCTGGAAGGAGCCGTTCACCGCATTGACGTCGTCCTTGGTCAGGCCCGCAGCGCCGAGCACCTGCCAGGCGTTGATCTCGGTACCGGAACCAACGTCACCGACGCAGACGGTCTTGCCCTTGAGGTCGGACACGGTGTTGATGCCGGGCTTGGCAAGGATCTGAACGGTCTCGTTGTAGATACCGGCGACCCAAAGAGCGTTGGTCTCGGGAGCGCCGTCGAAGGAGTTGGTGCCCTCGTGTGCGTAGTTGATAACGTCGGACTGCAGAATGGCCATCTGAGCCTCGCCGTCGGTGATCATGTTGACGTTCGCAACGGAAGCGCCGGTGGACTCAACATTGAGGGTGGAAAGGGTCAGCTTGGAGTCGAGGACGGTCTTGAGAACGCCGCCGACAGCATAGTAGGTACCGGAGGTACCGCCGGTCGCCAGAGTGATCGCGACGGGGGAATCGGAGCTGGTGTCGCCGTCGTTGTTCTGGCTGTCGTCCGTCTTCTCACCGCCGCAGGCGACCAGCGCGAAGACCATCGCGAGAGAGAGGATCAGAGCTAAAAACTTTTTCATACGCAATCTCCTTTTTGATTCTTCCGGCATTCACCGCTTCACCGGCACATGCTCCGCCGCGTGGGGGCGCTTCGGAGCACCTACGTTGGAGAAGCGTTGAATTCCGAAATTTACTTGCCTCTTTCAGGCAGTCTCATTATAGCTGAATGACAGGTCTATTGCAAGACGTTTTTACTTTTTTGGATATTTCGCCAAATTATCGTTGAATTCCGTCATCATTCGACCGATTATTTCGTTAAACATTTGTCAGGTTTTCAATTTTTTCTTTAGGTATAAAAAATCAGGGCGGCAAAGCGCCGCCCTGATTCTATGAAAGGCTCAAATGCTAATTATGCAAAATCGGTATGCTATTATTTCTTTTCCTTGTTGTCCACGACCTGCTTGAGAAGCGCGGAGAACTCGTCCATGCTCATCGCGCCGAGGTCGCCGTCCGCGCGGTGGCGCGGGGAAACGGTGCCGTTCTCCATGTCGCGGTCGCCGACGACCACCATGTAGGGGACCTTCTCCATCTGCGCGTCGCGGATCTTGCGGCCGATCTTCTCGTTGCGGTAGTCGACCTCGACGCGGAAGCCCATGTCTTCGAGCTTCTTGGCCTGCTCGGCGCAGTAGTCGGCGGCACGATCGGTGACGGGCAGGAAGCGCACCTGCTCGGGCGCCATCCACGTCGGCAGCGCGCCGGCATACTCCTCGATGAGGTAGGCGAGCGTGCGCTCATAGCAGCCAAGAGACGTGCGGTGGATGATGTACGGCAGCTTCTTCTCGCCATTTTCGTCGATGTAGTACATGCCGAAGCGCTCGGCGAGCAACATGTCGATCTGGATGGTGACGAGGGTGTCCTCCTTGCCGTAGACGTTCTTATACTGGATGTCGAGCTTCGGGCCGTAGAATGCGGCCTCGTCGATGCCGACGGTGTAGTCGACGTCGAGATCCTTGAGGATGCGCTCCATCACGCTCTGGGCGTGATCCCACTGCTCCTTCGTGCCCTCGTACTTGTTGTTCGGGTTCGCGGGATCCCACTGGGAGAAGCGGAACGTGCACTTTTCAAGAAGACCGACAGTGCCGAGGCAGTACTTGGCAAGGTCGAGGCAGCCCTTGAACTCCTCTTCGAGCTGGTCGGGACGCAGGACGAGGTGGCCTTCGGAGATCGTGAACTGACGCACGCGGATGAGGCCGTGCATCTCGCCGGAATCCTCGTTGCGGAACAGCGTCGAGGTCTCGCCCAGGCGCATCGGCAGGTCGCGGTAGGAGCGCTGGCGGTTCAGGTAGACCTGATACTGGAACGGGCAGGTCATCGGGCGCAGGGCGAAGCACTCCTTCGTCTCGTCATACGGGTCGCCGAGGATGAACATGCCGTCGAGATAGTGATCCCAGTGGCCGGAGATCTTGTAAAGGTCGCGCTTGGCCATCAGCGGGGTCTTGGTGAGAAGATAGCCGCGCTTCTGCTCCACATCCTCGACCCAGCGCTGGAGCACCTGCACGACGCGCGCGCCCTTGGGCAGCAGCACCGGAAGGCCCTGACCGATGCAGTCGACGGTGGTGAAGTATTCGAGCTCGCGGCCGAGCTTGTTGTGGTCGCGCTTCTTGGCCTCTTCGACCTGGGCGAGGTAGGCGTCCAGCTCTTCCTTCTTCGGGAAAGCGACGCCGTAGATGCGCTGGAGCACCTCGCGGTTCGAGTCGCCGCGCCAGTAGGCGGCGTTGCAGGCGGTCAGCTTGATGCCGTTGCCCTTGATGCGGCCGGTGGAGTCGAGGTGCGGACCGGCGCAGAGGTCGGTGAACTCGCCCTGCTTGTAGAAGCTGATGACGGCATCCTCGGGCAGGTCGTTGATGAGCTCGACCTTGAACGGCTCTTCCTTTTCTTCCATAAACTTGATGGCCTCGGCACGCGGAAGCTCAAAGCGCTCGAGCTTGAGCTTTTCCTTGCAGATCTTGCGCATCTCGGCTTCGATCTCAGCCAAATTCTCCGGCGTGAAGGAGAACGGAGCGAGCATATCGTAGTAGAAACCGTTGTCGATGCTCGGGCCGATGGCGAGCTTCACCTCGGGCCAGAGGCGCTTGACGGCCTGCGCCAGCACATGGGAGCAGGTGTGCCAATAGGTCTTGCGGTACTCGGGATTTTCAAACGTAAACTGGTTTTCTTCGTTGATCTTGACTTCTTCAGACATGTTATTTACCTCCATTTTCACTTGAGGGTGCAAAAAAGCTCCACCCCCGATCTTCTCAGGGGTGAAGCATTCAACTACTCCACGGTTCCACCCTGCTTGCGCATTTTGCGCCGCTTGTGTCCGCTGTAACGGGCGATCCCGTCCCGCTTGTTTCGCGGGCGGCTCAAGGGTGGTACTGCCGGTCTCTTCCGCAGGATGCTCGCAGCAAATGCATCCCTCTCTGCGCGGGGAAATATCGGTTTCTTCCCTATCCGTGCCATTTTGATGATGGGAGTGTACACCCGCCGCGCCCGTTTGTCAAGCAAAAAGTGCGCACAGCGTGCGCACTTTTACAATAAATTCATCAAAACTCCGGCGGGCGGTTCTTCGTCGGCTTGTCGTCGCCGTCGTCCTTGCCGAGAATGCCCGAAAAGAGTTTTTTGCGCTTTGCACGCCTTTCCTCCTCTTTTTGCTTCTGCTCCGCCTTGTAACGCTCGATCGACTCCAGCTCTTCAATGCGCTCGCGCGCAACAGCGCGCAGCATATCCGGATTGGCATCGTAAACGATCGCACGCAACTCGTCCATCGTCATTTCCTCGCAGGCATCCCGAAAGCGCTTTTCGCGCACGTCCTCCGGCTCAAAGAATGCCATGCGGCCGCACCACGAGCAAATGTACACTTCGACCGGGACGTGATCCGTCCAGAGATTCGAACCGAGGCTTGAGCCGTTCATCTCGAGGGTCTGCTTCCCCTGGGGCTTCATTTCGTGTCCGCAGACGCAAAGCTTGTCAATCATGCGTTTTCTCCTTTCGGTGCAGCTCGTGCTTCGGGATATCGTTGTAGAAAGCGAATGTCTCTTCAAAAAGCGTGACACCGTAGGCGCGCAGCTTTTCGCAGTAGGCGTCGTAGGCGGCGATCATCTGCCGCGCCTCGTCCGTCAGCTCTGCGCCGCCGCCGTGCTTGCCGCCCGCCGTGGAGGTCAAAAGATGGAAGCCCAGCCCGTCCTCGGCATTGCGGACGACCGTCCACGCCTTGGAGTAGGCCATGGACATCGACAGCGCCGCCGCGCGCAGCGAATGCAGCTCGTCTACGCGCTTCAAAAGCTGGGACACGCCGGGGCCAAAGCATTTCTGGTCGGAAAACACACGGGCGGAGAGAACAACGCGGAGCTCACGATCCATAGGGCGGCACTTCCTTTCTGTTGTATTTCATTATATCCAGGTGAATGCGGTTCGTCAATACGGCAAAAGCTAAGCGGGAGCATGCCGCTCCCGCTTTCTTCACTTTAAGGTGTTGTAGTGCGTATTTTCGCCGTCGAACAAAAAGCCGTCCGTGTCGTGCACGCGGCCGTTGGAAAGCATCTGCCGGTAGCGGAGGTCATAGGAATAGAGCTCGTCGTTCGTGATGCCGGTCAGGCTGCGTCCGTTGCTGCGCAGCTGCGCGTTCGTGCTCTTTTCCGTCTCGGGGTTCAGATAGGTCTTGCCGTAGAGGTTGCCGTTTTCGTGCGTGATGGTCTTGTCGCTGCCAAAATAGCGGCTGCGGTCGCTGGCGCTCGCGGCGGCATTGCGGCGGTCGACGCTGCGTGTCGTATTCTCTCCGTCGCCGTCCATGTCGTCGCCCATCATGCCGTCGCCGGTCACGCTGTCGTCTTTTTTGTTTTCGCCGCTCATGTCGTCGCCCGGCATGTTATCCTTTTTTTTGCCGCTGTCCGCCGCGCCGTTGTCGGTCGTACCGGTCGACGGGCCGTTGGCGGTGTTGCTGTCCTTCTTCTCCCCGCAGCCCGCGAGCGAGAAGAGCAGCAGCGCCGTCACAAAAAGCATGGCAAGGGTCTGCTTCATTGCTGCATTTCTCCTTACGTTCATCTCCCGCGATACCCAAGCAATAGTATGCGCACGAAGCAACAAGAAACCAGACGTAAATTTTGTCAAAATACATGTCACCGACACTGACTCGGCAAAAAGCTTCGCAGAGTTTCGCGCCTATAGGCGCGAAATAATTTTAATCGTAATTTCCAACGACATGTGCGTTGGAAATTACACTTCTCAGGCCACAAGTGTGGAAATCAACCGCCTGCGGCGGTTGATTTATGCGCGCAGCGGCCTGCAAAAAATCAAAAAAGAAGGGCATCGCAAAACGATGCCCTTCTTTTTGAAATTGTCTTACTTGCTCGCCTTCGCGGCCTTGAAGGCCTCGATCAGCATCGGGGTGACCTTGAACAGGTCGCCGCAGATACCGTAGTCGGCGATCTCGAAGATCGGCGCGGTGTCGTTCTTGTTGACCGCGATGATGCACTCAGACTCGCTCATACCGGCCTTGTGCTGGATGGAGCCGGAGATACCGAGAGCAACGTAGACCTTCGGGTGGACGGTCTTACCGGTCTGACCGACCTGATGGTCGGCAGTGAGCCAGCCGGAGTCGATGGCCACACGGGAGCCGCCGACAACGCCGCCGAGCACGTCGGCGAGTTCCTCAGCGAGCTTGATGCCGCCCTCGACGTCCTTGGAGATACCACGGCCGACGGAGACGATGAAGTCAGCGCCGATCAGGTCGACGAGCTTCTTGGCAGCCTTGACGACCTCGACGACCTCGGTCTGGAGATCGGCGGCGTCGAGCTTGACGTCGTACTTGGTAACCTTAACGGCCTTGGCCTTCGCCTCGTCGTAAGCAGCCTTCTTCATAACGCCGGGACGAACCGTCGCCATGGAGGGACGGAAGCGCGGGCAGATGATGGTAGCCATCAGGTTGCCGCCGAACGCGGGACGGGTCATCTTCAGGTCGCGAGAGACATCGTGGTCCTTACCCATGACCTTCGCGGTGGACATGCCGTCGATCTTTGCCTCGGGCAGCGTGGAAGCGCCGCGCAGGAAGTCCTTGTAGATGGGCATGTCAACGTCGAGGTGGGTGCAGTCGGCGCAGAGACCGGTGTGCAGACGGGCTGCGCAGCGGGGGCCGAGGTCACGGCCGATGTTGGTCGCGCCGATGAGGAAGGCCTCGGGCTTCATCTCGGAGATGACGTCGCAGATGACCTTGGCATAGGCGTCGGTGGTGTAGTTCTTGAGCAGGGGGTGGTCGCAGACGATGACCTCATCAGCGCCGTAGCCGCCAATGCTCTCGGCGAGATCGCCGACATTGTCGCCGACCAGCAGACCGCAGAGCTTCACGCCCAGCTCGTCCGCCAGCTTGCGGCCTTCGGAGATCAGCTCATAGGAGGTGGACATCATCTGGCCCTGACGCTGTTCGCAGAAGACCCATACGTTCTTGAACTCTTCGATCTTGGAGGAGTCATAGTTGGGATTAGCAAGTTTCACTTCGTTACGCATCGTATTGATCTCCTTTCCTTAAATGATGTGTTTTTCGAGCAGGATGCCGGCGAGCTTCTCGCAGGTAGCCATGTCGTTGCCCTCGAGCATCTGGCCGGCGCCCTTCTGGGGAGGCGTGAAGGAGGTCAGGATGTTGGTCGGGGAGCCCTTGAGGCCGATGGTGGTAGCGTCGATGAGGGGGTGATCCTTCAGGGCGTTGTAGTCCAGAACGGTCATGGGCTTGGAGTAGCACTCAAACACACCGGAGACGCTCATGTAACGCGGAGTATTGAGCTCCTTGATGCAGGTGATCAGGCACGGAGTCTGAGCCTTGATGGTCATATAGCCGTCCTCGAGCATGCGCTTGACGGTCAGGGTGTCGCCTTCCTTCTTCACATCGGCGGCGTAGGTGATCTGGGGCAGGTGCAGCTTCTCAGCGATCTGAGGACCGACCTGAGCGGTATCACCATCGATAGCCTGACGGCCGCAGAAGACGATGTCGTCGTCATCGAGACCGATGGTGTCGAGCGCGGCGGCAAGGATCTGGGAGGTGGCGTAAGTATCGGAACCGCCGAACTCACGGGCGGAAACGAGATAGCCATCATCAGCGCCCATGGCCATCAGCTCGCGCAGCATGCCTTCTGCCGGCGGGGGACCCATGGTGACGACGGTGACCGTGCAGCCCAGCTCGTCCTTGAGCTTGAGAGCGGCCTCAACAGCGTTCATATCATCGGGGTTGATGATGGTCTGCATGGAAGCGCGGTTCAGGGTACCATCGGGATTGACGGCAACCTTACCGGAGGTATCGGGGACCTGCTTAACGCAAACAAGAATCTTCATTATATCTTTACCTCCTTTTTTAGTTCACACCAAGATACTTGGCAACGACCATACGCTGGACTTCGGAAGTGCCCTCGTAGATCTCGGTGATCTTGGCATCGCGCATCATGCGCTCAACGGGATACTCACGGGTGTAGCCATAGCCGCCGAAGAGCTGAACAGCACGGCGGGTGACGTCGGAAGCGGTCTCGGCCGCGAAGAGCTTGGCCATGGCAGCGTCCATGGAGTAATCCTCGTGATTCTGCTTCTTCATGGCAGCCGCGTACACGAGGTACTGGGCAGCCTGGGTGCGGGTGTGCATGTCGGCCAGCTGGAACTGGGTGTTCTGGAACTGGCTCAGGCGGCGGCCAAACTGGACGCGCTCCTTGGTGTACTTGACAGCCTCGTTGATGGCGCCCTCGGCAAGGCCGAGAGCCTGGGAGGCGATACCGATACGGCCGCCGTCGAGGGTCTTCATAGCGATCTTGAAGCCTTCGCCTTCCTTGCCGAGCAGGTTCTCCTTGGGAACGACGCAGTCTTCGAAGACGAGGTCGCAGGTAGAGCTGCCTCGGATACCCATCTTCTTCTCGTGCTTACCGGTGGAGAAGCCGGGGAAGTCCTTCTCAACGATGAAGGCGGTGATGCCGTGGTTGCCCTTGCTCTTGTCGGTCATGGCGAACACGACGAAAGTGGAGGCAACGTTACCGTTGGTGATGAAGCACTTGCTGCCGTTGAGGACGTAGTCGCCGTTCTCGTTCTTGACAGCGGTGGTCTGCTGGCCGGAGGCGTCGGTACCGGCGCCGGGCTCGGTCAGACCGAACGCGCCGATCTTGCGGCCGGACAGAAGGTCAGGCAGATACTTCATCTTCTGCTCCTCGGTGCCGTTCTCGAAAATGGGAGCGCAGCAGAGGGAGGTATGGGCGGAAACGATAACAGCGGTGGTGCCGCAAACCTTAGCGAGCTCCTCCACGCACATGGCATAACTGAGAACATCGCCGCCGGCGCCGCCGTACTGCTTCGGGAAGTAAATACCCATCATGCCGAGCTTGGCCATCTTTTCGACGGTCTCCATGGGGAAGCGCTCTTCCTCATCGAGTTCCTCAGCTAAAGGCTTGACTTCATTTTCTGCAAATTCGCGATACATTTTGCGGACCAGCAGATGTTCTTTGGACAGATGGAAATCCATAGTCTTTTGCTCCTTCACTATAAAAATAATTGGATTGTCTAATTTTTCACAAATCAGTTCCGTGACTTTCATTATATCCTGTGCGTTTCATTTTCGCAAGAGGAACTATCATTCCTTTTTGGAATTCGTGCTTTTCGCCGAATTCATTAAAGTCTTTTTGACATTTCCGTTCCTTTTATGACAGTTTTCTGTCATTTTCAGGAATCCTTTCCATTCCAAAAGAGAAAAGGGGAGGCAGTTTTTGTAAACTTCCTCCCCTTTTTATCCTTTTAGGAACGGATTACTTCTTGCTGTAATCGTAGAAGCCCTTGCCGGACTTCTTGCCGAGCTGGCCGCCGCGGACCATCTTCTTGAGCAGCAGAGCGGGACGATACTTCGGATCGCCGGTCTCGCTGTAGAGGACGTTCATGATGGCGAGGCAGACGTCCAGGCCGATGAAGTCGCCCAGGGCGAGGGGGCCCATGGGGTGGTTCGCGCCGAGCATCATGGCCTTGTCGATATCCTCGACAGAGGCAACGCCGGTCTCGACCAGGCCGATGGCCTCGTTGATCATCGGGATCAGGATCTTGTTGACGACGAAGCCCGGAGCCTCAGCGACCTCGACAGGCTCCTTGCCGATCTCCTTGGAGAGGTTGTAGATGAAGTCGAAGGTCTCCTGCGTGGTGTTGGCGCCGCGGATGACCTCAACGAGCTTCATGCTGGGCACGGGGTTGAAGAAGTGCATGCCGATGACGGCGTGCTTGAGGCCGAGACCCATCTCGGTGACGGACAAAGAAGAGGTGTTGGTCGCGAAAACGGTGCTCTCCTTGCACATCTCGTCGAGCTCGCCGAGCAGCTCGCGCTTGGTGCCCATCTCTTCCTTGACGCACTCGATAACGAGGTCGGCGTCCGCCGCGGCAGACTTCTCCTCGACGAGGATGTTGTTCAGGATGGCGTCCTTAGCCTCTTCGGTCATCTTGCCCTTCTCGACACGCTTCTGCAGGGAAGCGGCGAGCTTATCCTTGTGGCGCTGAGCGGAAGCGACGCTGGAAGCGTACATCAGAGCGGTGTGGCCCTTGGCCGCGAAGACCTGAGCGATGCCGCTGCCCATGGTGCCGGCGCCGAAAACTGCAACTTTCATTGTGTGTATCCTCCTACAATATAAATAGATAATTCTATGGAATCACTTGTTGATAAAGGGCTCGTGCTTGCGCTTTTCGAGGAAAGCGCCCATGCCCTCCTGCTGGTCGGCGCTCTGGAAGCAGGAGCCGAAGGCCTTCTCCTCGATCACGACGGCGCGGTCAATGTCGACCTGAAGACCGTCGTTGATGGCCTGCTTGGACGCGCGCACCGCGATGGGCGCGTTGCCGGCGATCTGGCCGGCGAGCTTTTCCGCCGCGGCGTAGAGGTCAGAAAGCGGATAGACCGCGTTGACAAGGCCGATGCGGTAGGCCTCGTCCGCCTTGATGTTGCGGGCGGTGTAGATCATCTGCTTGGCCATGCCGGGGCCGACGAGGCGCGCAAGGCGCTGCGTGCCGCCAAAGCCCGGCGTGATGCCGAGACCCGTTTCGGGCTGGCCGAAAACGGCGGTATCGGAGCAGATGCGGAAGTCGCAGCTCATCGCGAGCTCGCAGCCGCCGCCGAGGGCATAGCCGCCCACCGCCGCGATCGTCGGGATGGGGAACGCTTCGAGCTTGCGCATGACGTCGTTGCCCTGCTTGCCGAAGGCCTCGGCCTCCTCCTTGCTGAGTTCCTTCATCTGCGCGATGTCCGCGCCGGCGACAAAGGACTTCTCGCCCGCGCCGCGGACGATCAGGCAGCGGATCTCGCTTAAGTCCACCGCGTCGAGCGCGGCATCGAGATCGGCGAGCACCTGAGAATTGAGCGCGTTGAGCGCCTTTTCGCGGTCAATGATGAGATAGGCAATGTTGCCCTTGGGTTCATATTTGACAAAAGACATCGTGTGTCTCCTCCTGTCTTCTTCAACTGCCCCCTATTATATGGGCGGCAAGGCATATTTGCAAGAGAAAAATCACTTTTTTCAAAAAAGTTTCACACTTTTCCGGTGTCATTGCAAGAAACGCTGCATTTTTAATGATCTTTTCTCCCAATGCAGCAACTCTTGTATAAAATTTTTAAAATGACTTGTCTCTTGCACCAATTTTCGATATGATAGGATTGAATTATAGGAAAACGAGGTTCATTCTATGCGAATGCGCAAAAAGAAAAACCTGCTTCCCCGCATGGAGCGGTGCGGGGCGTATCAGATCAAGGATCCCTACGAGCGCAAGGGCCGCTGGCACGACTTGATGCCCGAGGCGAAGGAGATCCGCGTGGAGCTCGGCTGCGGCAAGGGCCGCTTCACCGTCGAGACGGCCGCGGCGGAGCCCGACGTGCTGCTCATCGCGGTCGAAAAGGTGCCCGACGCGATGGTCGTCGCGATGGAGCGTGCGGCGAAGGCAGAGCTGCACAACGTCTTTTTCATCGACATCGACGCCAACCAACTCCCTGAGATTTTTGATCAGGGCGAGGTCGACCGCATCTATGTCAACTTCTGCGACCCGTGGCCGCCCAAGCGGCAGGCCAAGCGTCGGCTGACGCACGGCAATTTCTTGAAGCTCTACCGCAAGGTGCTCAAGGACAACGGCCAAATTCATTTCAAGACCGACAACGACCCGCTGTTTGAGTGGTCGATCGAAGAAATTCCACAGTTTGGCTTCGAACTCTCTGAGGTCACACGCGACCTGCACGCAAACGGACAGCGCGGTGTGATGACCGACTACGAAGCCAAATTCTATGCCGAGGGCAAGAACATCAACCGCTGTGTCGCCACGATGCAGCCGTGGGAAGAGCCCGCGGAAGAGGAAAAGGCCGAAGAAACAGACGAATAAGAGAAAAGGAAGGCTTTCAGCCTTCCTTTTTGCTTTCTTCCAGATACGGCGAGTACATCATCACCGCGTCGTTCACGGCGACAGGCGTTTCCGCGAGCAGCTTGCCCTGCAAATCAAACGTCTGCCGGTAGAGCTCGTTGTGGCGGATGTAGCCGCCCCAGTACTGCGCGCGCATCTCGTGGTTGCGCTCGACGACCACATAGCGCTCCGTCGGTTCGGCGCTCACGCGCCACTCCCCCTCAAGGTCCGTTTTGCCGACGCGGACGCGCATCTGATAGGTGTCCTGTGTGTCGTTGCGGATCATCAGGTCAAGATAGGGGTAAAAGCAGGTCGCACCGCTGCCGAAGGGCTGCGTGCGGTTCGCGTCGGGAAAGACGTCGTAGCTGTGGCGGTGGCGCTCGACGACCGTGAGCGGCGTGTGCAGCGTCATCCAGTAGATGAGGTTTGAGAGCTGGCAGAGCCCGCCGCCCGTCGCGGCCAGATACCCGCCGTTGCGCAGGATCATGCCGGGCAGATACCCCTTCCCCGCCGTCGGCTTTCCGATGAGATACCAGTAGCTCATCGTTTCACCGGGGCGCAGCAAAAGCCCGTCGAGCCGCGCACAGGCGAGGCGGAGATTCGTCACCTTGTTGCGCTGGAGCTGCATGTCGACGTCCTTGAGCTTTCGCATGAGCGGCGTATGGTGGGAAAACGCCTGATATGCTAAGTCTTCCCCGCTGCGCTCGCGCGCAAAATGCTTCCGCATCGAAAGCCATCTGAGTTTTCGCTGCGCGCTGAAATACGCGCCGCCGAGCTTCAGCCGCAAATTAGAGCGTTTTTTCGGTTCGCGGACGGTCATATGCTTCCCTCCCCTGTTTTTCTGCTTTTATAGACGCAAAACGGCGGGAAAAAGTTCCAACATTTTCTTATTTCAGGCTCATCACGTAGATTTGACACGGGTTCCACTCGTCCCAGAGCGTCGGGAATACCTCAAACTCACCAAAACCGAGGGCGAGATAGAAGCGGTTCGTCGCGTCGTACTCAGGGTACTTCCCCATCTGCACGGTCTTGACCTGCAAAAACGAGTAGCCAAGCTCCTTCGCCCGCTGCTTCGCTGCGGCAAAGAGCATCTTGCCGACGCCGCGGCGGTGGTATTCTTTCAGCACGCCCATGACATAGAGCTCCGCCGTGTTCTTCCCCGTTTCGGCAAGGTAAAGGAAGCCGACGGCGTTCTCGCCGTCAAACGCGGCGAAAAACGGCTGCTTAACACTCTTTTCGATGTATTCCTCGCGCGCCTCTGGAATGCCAAACCAGTCGGGCAGTGATTCTAAAATCAAGCGCGCGATGCGCTGCTTCTCCTCTGCCGCTGTGATCTCTCTAACTTCCATACATTTCTCTCTTTCATTTTGCAAAGAAGCGGTATGGCTGCGCCATACCGCTTCTTATGTAATTTAGCGCTGGCCCTTGTCGTAGGGGATGCCCTCGGCCTTGGGGGCGCGGGAGCTCTTGGACGTGAACGCCAGCACGAGCAGCGTGACGATGTAGGGCAGCATGCGGTAGAGATGGGCGCTGATGCCGATCTCGGCAAGCATGTAGACGCCGTCGCCGTTGATGTCGATGCTCGCGTAGCTCGCCGCGATGCACTTGAAGAGGCCGAACAGCAGCGAGGAGACCGCGATATTCACGGGCTTCCAGTTGCCGAAGATCATAACGGCCAGTGCGAGGAAGCCGAAGCCCGCCACGTCGCCGTTCGAGGCGCAGTTTGCCGTCGTCAGCGCATAGACGAAGCCGCCCATGCCCGCGAGCGCGCCGGAAATGGTCGTGCCCGCGTAGCGCATCTTGTAGACGTTGATGCCCAGCGAATCCGCCGCCTGGGGATTTTCGCCGCAGGCGCGCAGGCGCAGGCCGAAGCGCGTCTTATAGAGCAGGATCGACAGAATGAGGAAAAGCAGGATGCAGACGTAGGTCGCAAGGTAGACCTTGTTGACGAACGTCTCGCCGAAAAAGCCGAGGTCGGTGTTCTTGTCGATGCCGAGCGTAGACTTTTTGATCATGAACCAGCTCGCCGCGTCACCCGTGAGCATCTGCAGCGTATTCTGGTTGGCAATGATGCGGATGAAGAACAGCACCAGCGCGGGGGCCATCAGGTTCAGCGCCGTGCCGCCGATGGTCTGGTCGGCGCGCAGGTTGATAGAGGCAAAGCTCAGAAGCAGCGAGAACAGCGCGCCGAAGGCCGCCGCGACCAGCATCGTGAGAAGCTCCACGCCTTGCAGCGCGACCCAGTTGCCGCTCTGCTTGAGGGAGAGGATCGCGTCGCTCGTCTGCAAAATGCGCACGAACCAGACGCCGATGAATGCGCCGAAGACCATGATACCTTCGAGCGCCAGGTTGATGATACCGCTGCGCTCGGCGAACACGCCCGCAAGCGCCACGATCATCAGAGGGACGGCATAAATGAGCGTCTGCTGAATGAGGAATGTCATTTCGCGTCGCCTCCTTTCTCCGTTTCCGCTTGTGCACCGGCTGGTGCGGAAGCTGCCGCCGGGGCGGGCTCCGCGTTGGCATCCGCGCCGTCGTCCTTCTTCTTGCCGAGCTTGCCGATCCACATCTTGATGACCAGCGAGAAGGCGCTGAGGTACACGATGACGGCAATGATGACGTTCGTGATGTACTCGTTATAGGCCGTCAGGTTCGTCAGCTGCAGGCCCGAGATATCGAGCATCGACATGAACAGCGCCGTGAAGATGATGCCGATGGGGTTGCAGGAGGCAAGCATCGCAACGGGGATGCCGTTAAAGCCGATGGCGGGGAGCGACTGGTACGTGGACCAGAAGAACTCCGTGTTGCCGGAGAGATAGTAGAGCGAAGCGCCCGCCGCGCTCAGTCCGCCCGCAATGGCCATGGAGATGACGATGTTGCGCTTGTCGGCGATACCGGCGTAGCGCGCGGCGTGGCGGTTGGAGCCGCAGGCTTTGAGCTGATAGCCGAACGTCGTCTTGGACATCATCACGTAAACGCCGATGGCAAAGATGACGGCGATGATGATGCCGCCGTTGACCTGAGAATTCGGAAACAGCTTGTCAAGGCCCATCTTCGCGGTGGCGACGCCATTGTAGGTCGTCTTGTAGATGTAGCCGGTCTTGGTGGACTCGGTGACGTTCTTGAAGTTGCTGATATCAAAGAGCCATGTGACGAGGTTTGCCGCAATCCAGTTCGTCATGATGCAGGCGAGCACCTCGTTGATGTTGAGCAGGGCCTTGAAAAGGCCGGGGATCGCGCCCCAGATCGCGCCCGCGAGCGTGCCGCCGAGGAAGGCGAGCAGCCAGATGAGCGTGGTGGACATCGTCTCGGACGGAAGGCCGAGGGCGATGGAGAGCGACACGAGCGTACCGATGAGGTACTGGCCCGGCGCGCCGATGTTGAAAAGGCCTGTTTTATACGCCATGCCGACGGAAAGGCCCGTCATGATGAGCGGCGCGGCACGGAAGAGCATGTTGCCGATGTTCGTCGGGTTGAAGCCCCACATCAGCGTACCGGAGGCGTCGCGTCCCGTGGAGAACAGGCCTCCGAACACGATGCGGATGCCGTCCCACGCCGAGGAGAGCGAGAGGTTCGGGCTCGTGAGGCCGACGATCAAAATGACGATGCTGCCGACGGCGAGGCCGATCAGGATCGAGAGGACGGACGCCGCGACGGTCTTGAAGCCTTCGCTTTGCAGGAAGTGTTCTTTTTTCATACGGCCGCCTCCTCCTTCGCCATGCGCTTGGCGCCGGCCATGTAAAGGCCGAGCTCTTCGACGGTGGTTTTCTTCGGGTCGAGCTCGCCGACGATCTCGCCCTCGTACATGACGAGGATGCGGTCAGAGAGGCTCATGACCTCGTCCAGCTCGAGCGAGACGAGCAAAATCGCCTTGCCGCGGTCGCGCTCGGCGACGAGCTGGCTGTGGATGAATTCGATGGCGCCGACGTCAAGGCCGCGCGTGGGCTGCACGGCGACGATGAGGTCCTTGTCGCGGTCGACCTCGCGGGCGATGATGGCCTTCTGCTGGTTGCCGCCGGACATGGAACGCGCGCGCGTAATCGCGCCCTGGCCGCTGCGCACGTCGAATTTGTCGATCAGGTAGTTGGCATAGTCGCGCACAGCCTTGTTGTTGATAAAGCCGTGGTTTTCAAAGCGCGGCTCGTTGAAGCGCTGGAGCACCATGTTCTGCTCGAGTGTGAAGTCGAGCACGAGGCCGTGCTTGTGGCGGTCTTCGGGGATGTGGCTCATGTGCTCGCCGCGGTGGCGGATGGAGGCATGAGAGATATCCTTGCCGCAGAGGGTGATCGTGCCGGAGGACGGCTTATCAAGGCCTGTCAGGCCGTAGACAAGCTCCGTCTGACCATTGCCGTCGATACCGGCGATGCAGACGATCTCTCCCGCGCGAACGGTGAACGAAACGTCGTTCACGGCGTTGCGCTTTTGCACGTGGGAGTGGACGCAGAGGTGGTCGACCTTCAAAACCTCGCCCGCGGGCTCGGCCTCGTCCTTCGTGACCTCGAGCTGCACGGGGCGGCCGACCATCATGTTGGAAAGCTCCTGCTTGGTTGTCTCGCTCGTGTTGACCGTGCCGATGTACTTACCCTTGCGCAGAACGCTCACGCGGTCGGAAACCTCCATGATCTCATTGAGCTTGTGGGAGATGAAGAGGATGGATTTGCCTTCGCGGGCAAACTCCTTCATCGTGGCCATGAGCTCTTCGATCTCCTGCGGAGTGAGCACCGCGGTCGGTTCGTCGAAGATGAGGATCTCGTTGTCGCGATACAGCATCTTCAGAATTTCGACGCGCTGCTGCATACCAACCGTGATATCCTCGACCTTGGCGTCAAGGTCGACATTCAGGCCGTAGCGCTTCGAGATCTCCTCGACCTTTTTGCGCGCCTCTTTCTTCTGCAAAAAGCCGCACTTCGTCGTCTCCGCGCCGAGGATGATGTTATCGAGCACCGTGAAAACGTCCACCAGCTTGAAATGCTGGTGCACCATGCCGATGCCGAGCGCGGTTGCGTCGTTCGGGTCCTTGATGGACACGACCTTGCCGTCCTTTTTGATGATGCCCTCCTCCGGCTGATAAAGGCCGAAAAGAACCGACATCAGCGTCGATTTTCCCGCGCCGTTTTCACCGAGCAGGGCGTGGATCTCACCCTTTTTGAGCTGTAAGGTGATGTTGTCGTTGGCGATAATACCGGGGAATTTCTTCGTGATATTCAGCATTTCGATCGCATACTGATTCTCCAAGTTTTTTCGCCCTCCTTCCGTTTTGATGGCCCGCACGCGCTGCGCTGCGAGGACGGAAACCATAATTATATTATACTATATCACGTTTCCCGATGAAAAGCAAAAGGTTTTCGCATGTCTTTCCCTGTCAGAAATGTGAAAAAGAACGGAAGACCGAAGTCTTCCGTTCTTTTTATGTATGCGCTATTGGGAATTAGCCGCCGATGTAGTTGACGTTGACGTTGGTCAGGCCGCCCTCAGCGGGGTTGGCCATCTCAGAGTTGTTGTCGATGGTGATATCGCCGTTGAGGACCTTCTGGAAGAGGTCTTCATAGTCGGCAACGGAGAAGTTCTCCATGGACCAGGTAGCGGTCGGCAGGCCGACAGCATTCTCAGCAACGCCCAGGGATGTGGCAGCATTGCCGATCTCGTCCCAGGTGCCATCGTAAACCTTGGCAATCGCCCACTCGGCAGCATCGCTCAGGCCCTTCATAGCGGAGGTGACGACGGTCTCGGACTCGCTGGACTGGTCGACGTCGACGCCGACGACCTTGCCGTCCTCAGCGGAAGCGGCAGCGGCGACGGACTGGAACATGGAACCGCCGCAGGCGAAGACGATCTCAGTGCCGTTGGAGTACCAGCCGGAGACCATGGTCTGCAGCTCGGGGGAAGCCTGGAAGGAAGCGCCGTACTCCCAGGAGTAGTTCAGGTCGACGGTCTTATCCATTTCCTTAGCAGCGTCGTTGGCGCCCTGAGCAAAGCCCCAGCCGTAACGGATGCAGGCGGGGTTCGTGCCGCCGCCGCCGCCGGTGAAGCCGAGCTTCTCATAGCCTTCCTTGACGACAGCGTAACCGGCGAAGTAGCCGCACTGCTCTTCGTTGAAGGCGATGCCCGCAACGTTGTCAAGGCCGAGGGACCAACCGTCGATGAAGACGAACTTGGTGTCGGTGAATTCCTTAGCGGCCTTCTCGAGGGCCGTGCCCTGCATGAAGCCGGCGCAGACGATGACCTTGGCGCCGCCGTCCACGGCAGCCTTCATGGCGTCGTAACGGTCGTCATCGGTCGCCTGATCGCCGTTGGCGGGCTGATAGTACTTGTAGCTCAGGCCGTTGTTGGCGGCATAGAGCTTCACGCCGTCGAAGGTGCCCTGGTTGAAGGACTTATCCTTCAGCTGGCCGACGTCGGTGACGAACGCGATCTCATACTTGCCGTCCTCGGACGTCATGTTGTCGTCGATATCGTCAGGATTGGTGTAAGTGGTGGTCCCGCCCTGCTGATCGTCAGTGTTGGTGTCGCCCTGATTGTCGTCGGTCTTCTTATCACCGCAGGCAACGAGGGACAGAACCATGACGAGAGCGAGAAGCAGCGCAAAAAACTTCTTCATTCTTCTATCCTTCCTTATTTTTCCGGTCGGCGGCAGGCCGCTCTCCGGTTTATTTTGAAGTGCGGACGCACTTCGTCTGACAGTATAGCAAAAGCAAAGGGGAGAATCAAGTCCGATTCTCCCCGATTTTACTTTTTTTGTGATAATTGATGGGATTCTTTACAAAAAGTCCACACTTTTTACACGTTATTTTCTCAGTCGAGCTTCAGGTCGCCGTCCTTGACCCAGCCAAGGCGGCGGCAGACCATATTGATAAGCGGAGCAAGGATGGCGGGCAGCACGATGGCGACGAGGATGAGGCCCAGCCAGTCAAAGCCCGTTGGGCTCATGGCCGCCGCACCCTTGGCGATGGCCTCCTCGCTCGGGGAGACCCAGCCTGTCCACACGCCGATGAGACCACAGAGGCCGCAGGTGCCCATGCCGGAATTGATCGGCGCACCGTTCATCTCAAGGCGGAACACGCACGTTGCGATAGGGCCGGTGATGGCCGAGGCGAGCGTCGGCGCGATCCAGACGCGGGGATTTCTGACAATGTTCGGCATCTGGAGCATCGACGTGCCGAGGCCCTGAGAGACAAGGCCGCCCCAGCGGTTTTCTCGAAAGCTCATCACGGCGAAGCCGACCATCTGCGCGCAGCAGCCTGCGACGGCCGCGCCGCCGGCAAGACCCGTCAGGCCAAGCACCGAGCAGATGGCGGCGGAAGAGATCGGCAGCGTGAGCGCGACGCCGACAAGCACGGAGACCGCGATGCCCATCCAGAACGGCTGGAGTTTGGTCGCATTGTCGACGATAATGCCAAATGCCGAGGCCGCCGTGCCGATGGGCGGGGCGATCCACTTGGCGAGCGCGACGCCGACCAGGATGGTCACGGCGGGCGTGACCAAAATGTCGATCTTCGTCTCCTTGCTCACGGCCTTGCCGCACTCGGCGGCAAGGATCGCGATGATGAGCACGGCGAGCGGGCCGCCTGCGCCGCCCTCGGCGTTGGCCGCATAGCCCACCGCCGCGAGGGAGAAGAGCACCATCGGGGGTGCCTGCAGCGCGTAGCCGATGGCAATGGCCATCGCAGGGCCGGAGACGGACATCGCATAAGTACCGATATCTGTCAAAAACGTGACACCGAGCTGCGCGCCGAGCGTCTTGATGATCGTGCCGATGAGCAGCGAGCAGAAGAGGCCCTGCGCCATTGCGCCGAGCGCATCGATGCCGTAGCGCTTGGCCGAAACTTCAATGTTTTTGCGTTTGCAGAACGCTTTGAATTTTTCCATGATATCCTCACAGCCTAAAAATAAAATAGTGTCATGTGCAGGTGTCTTGACACGTGCACATGACACTATAATCGTTTGTGTGAGGATTGTCAACCCTTAATTTCCGTTTTCCTCCAGCAGGACGCGCAGTGCGCACAGCGCACTCTTCGTGCGCTCGAACGCCGCCTCATCGGGACAGGAGAGCGTGTGCAGGTGGATGCCGTCGGTGAGACTGGACAGCGGCTCCGCCTTTTTGCAGCGCTCAATGAACTGGCTGACCTCGTAGCGGCTCGAAATTTGCAGCGGGCCGGTGAGCTGGCCGTAAATAGGATGGTCGACGATGACGTCGATGACCGTACAGCCGTTGTCGACGATGGTGTTGAGCTCGGCTTCCATCTCCTGCGGCGTGTGCTTCACGGCAACGCGGCGGACGATGCCGCGCGCCTCCTTCGGCGTCACATAGCCTCGCGGAGTGGCGAGAATTTCCTCGCCCGAGGAGCGCAGCAGCGCGATATCGCCCACGATGATCTGGCGCGAGACGGAGAATTTTTCCGCCAGCGCGGAGGCGCTGACCGGCGCGTCCGCCGCGCGCAGCACGTCGGCAATGGCCTTTCGCCGCTCGTCAGAATGCATTCGCTCTTCCTCCCCTTTTCGCGCAAAAGCGCCAAATTTCGATTACGTTTTGTATTGTAAAAATCAGAAATTACAGTTTGTTGTCGGATTTTGCCGATTTAATACTCAAAGCAGCTGCCGCCGACGAACTCTCGCACGATGGAGTCGCGCGGGACATAGTCCGTGCGCAGCGACGGCACGGAGTTGACAACGTCCATCAGGTCGCTCAGCCCGTGCTCGGCGATAAACTGATCGTCGAGCTGGCTGTAAAACTCGGGGATCTCCTTCAAATACCGCGCGAGGATGCACGGCTCGTAATCGTGGAACGTGTCGATGTGGATGCTCGCGTTCGGCTTGTTCGGCATGATGTAGTTGAGCTCGCCGCGGTCGACACTCTCGGCGCGCTCGACGGTCTGACGCAGCGAATGTCCGCGGCCCTGATAGTCGCGGATCATGCGGCGCGCCACGCGCAGCTGCTCGGGACGAACGATGCGGTCCTTGTGCGTGATGATACGCGTACGCGGGGCAACGTAAACGCCCGTAGCTTCGCTTCTGAGCTGGTCGAAAATCAGCGGGTTGAGCATGTGGATGCCCTCGGCGATGATGACGGCGTCCTTGTCGCCCTGCATGGGCTTGTAACCGCCGACGCCGCCGGCCTTGAAGTCGTAGACCGGCAGCTCCACGAGCTCGCCGTCCATCAGGCGGTGGATATCCTCGATGAGTAAATCGCGGTTCACGCAGTAGGGCGACTCCCAGTCGCTCGCCTCGGGCGGACGCTGATCAAGCGGCAGGAAAAAGTTGTCCATGCTGAGCATGCAGACCTTGACGCCGAGGTTTTCGAGGTATTCGCGCAGGCGCATCGCCGTCGTCGTCTTACCCGAGCCGCTCGGGCCCGTCAGGCAGACGATGGGCTTTTGCCCCTTGTTCATTAAAATGCTCGCCGCGGCGGAGCTGATCTTGTCGTGAAAGACCTCCTCGCAGCGCAGGACGAAGCGGGTGTCGTCCTTCATGTTGGTCACAATGTTTTCAATGTCGATCACGCGCATGGCATGATAATCTCCTTACTTTTGGGATTCTGCCGCCATCTTTACGGCTGTTTCGAGCGCGATTTTCATCATGGCGGTGAAGCTCGTCTGCCGCGCCTCGGGCGAAAGCTCCTCGCCGGTGAGGATATTGTCGGAGATCGAGCAGAGGGAAAGTCCGCGCTTTTTCGTATAGGCGGCGTTGCAGTAGAGGGCGGCGGCCTCCATCTCGATGGCGAGCACGCCCATGTCCGCCCACTTGAGCGACGGGTTCGACGCGTCGTAGAACGTGTCGGACGAGTAGAGGTTGCCGACGTCCATGCGGACGCCGAGCTCCTTCGCCGATTCAACGGCGGCGGAGAGCAGCTTGAAGTCCGCAATGGGCGCAAACGTGCCGCCAAGGCCGTACTGCGCGGCGTAATTCGAGTTGGTGCACGCACCCATGCCCGCGACCACGTCACCGAGCTTCAAGTCCTTTTGCAGCGCGCCCGCCGAGCCGACGCGGATGATGCTCTCGACATCGTACTGCGTGAACAGCTCGTAGGAGTAGATACCGATGGACGGCATCCCCATGCCGCTGGCCATCACGCTGACGGGAACGCCCTTGTAGTTGCCTGTGTAGCCCTGCACGCCGCGGACGTTGTTGACGAGCTTTGGTTCATCATAAAAATGTTTCGGCGATGAACTTCGCGCGCAGCGGGTCGCCGGGCATCAGAACGGTCTTGGCGAAGTCGCCCTTTTTCGCGCTGTTATGCGGAGTCGGCATATTGAGCCCTCCCCTTTCTTAAAGTTCGCCCTTGGCCTCGAGCTCCTTGACGGCCTTGACGATGCGGGACGTGCCGAGGCGGTCGGCGCCGAGCTTGAGGAAGTCCTCGGCATCCTGCAGACTCGCAATGCCGCCGGCGGCCTTGATCTTCTTGCCGTTGGTCATGTGGGCGGCCATGAGGGCGACGTCCTCACGGGTCGCGCCGCCGGCAAAGCCCGTGGAGGTCTTGATATAGTCGGCGTGAGAATTGGAGACGACCTCGCAGAGCTTGATCTTCTCTTCGTCGGTGAGCAGGCAGGTCTCGATGATGACCTTTAAGATGTTGCCGTGGCAGGAGATCTTGACGGAGTTGATCTCCTGGAGGATCTTGTCGTACTGGCCCTCCTTGACCCAGCCGAGGTTGATGACCATGTCGATCTCGGTCGCGCCGTCGGCGACGGCAGACTCAGCCTCCATGCACTTGATGCCGCTGGGCGTGTAGCCGTTGGGGAAGCCGATGACCGTGCAGATGGGCAGCTGGCCGAAGCCATAGTGCTGCTGCTCGGCGACGTAGTGCGCGGCGTGATTCACATAGGTCTGCGGGATGCAGACGCTCGCGCAGCCGTATTTGATGCCGTCGTCACAGATCTGCTTGATGTCCTCCCAGGTGGCGGTCTGCTTGAGGAGGGTATGGTCAACATGCTTGAGAATTTCCTTAACGTCCATGATATATTTCCTTTCTGTCGTTGAAAGCGTATTTGATCAAAAACCGTTTTATTTTAGCATGCTTCCGTGCTTTTGTCTACCGTTTCGGCAGGTCTCTTACAGTGCGCTGCCGAAATACTCCGTCATCGCGCGGATCAGGAATTCATAGTCCTGCACGCCCGCGGTCTCCCACGAAGAGTGCATCGCGAGCTGGGGCAGGCCGATGTCCACCGTGCTGACCGGCACGAGCGTATCGGAGATCGAGCCGAGCGTCGAGCCACCGGGAAGATCGGAGCGGTTGGACATGACCTGCGTGGGAACGCCCGCGTTTTCGCACACGGCGCGGAAAACAGCGCAGGAGCGGCCATCGGTCGCGTAGCGCTGATTGGCGTTGAATTTGATGACGACGCCCTCGTTCATATACGGGCAGTTGTCGGGGTCGGCGTATTCACCGTGGTTGGGGTGCTGGGCGTGCGCGTTGTCCGCCGAGACGAGGAAGCTGCGCGCGAGCATCATCTGGAGCTCCTGCTCGTCCTTTCCGAGGCACAGGGCGATGCGGCGCAGCGTGTCGCGCAGGAACGTCGAGCCCGCACCCTGCTTGGTGGACGAGCCGACCTCTTCATTGTCGAAAATGCAGCAGACGGCGATATTTCCGCTCTCTTTCGCCGCAAGGAAGCCCTCGAGGCAGCCGCAGGCGCACTCGAGATCGTCGAGCTTGGGAGAAAGGATGTACTCCTCGTTCTCGCCAAGCAGCGTTCCCTCGCCGCGGCAGTAGAGGAACAGGTCGCTGCCGAGGATGTCATTTTCCGCGACGCCCGCGGCCTTGGCGACGATGGGCAGGATGCCGCCGCTGTCTTTGCCGCCGAGCAGCGGGAGCGTGTCGATATTCGCGAGATACTTCATGCCGTCGTTCGCCGTGCGGTTCATGTGGATGGCGACATTGGGAATGACGAGCAGGTCGCGGTCGACGCTCACGAGCTTTTCGACGATCTCGCCGTTTTCGCGCACGAAGACGCGGCCCGCGACGGAGAGTGGGCGGTCGAACCATGTGGACATCAGCATGCCGCCGTATTTTTCGGTCGAGAGCTGGACATAATGCGCGCTGCGGCGGTCGGGATGTTCCTTTAAGCGAAACGTCGGCGAGTCGGAGTGCGCCGCGGCCATGGCGAAGCCGCCGTCGATCATCTCCGGCACGCGGAAGGCGATGGTGCTCGAGCCGTTGCGGCGGACGAAATACTTCCCGCCGGGGGCTACCTCCCAGCGCTCGCGTTCGGAAAGCTCGGTATAGCCGTTTGCGAGGAGCTTTTGGCGGATGTTCTCAGTCACATGGTAGCAGGTGGGGCTATTTTTGATAAAATGCAGCAGTTCTCTTGCCGGTGCATGTTGCATGGTGATGTCCTCCACAGTTTATTTTTGTTTGGCGGTATTATAGCACACGTCATGCTTCTCGGCAAGCGGACACTCCCTCTGTGCCGCACAAAACAGGGGCAGCATTTGTGCATTTGTCCATATTTGGTGGAATTATAGTTGATTCTTTTATCGAAATCCTTTATAATACAGTTGATTTCCGTCCCCCCTCCCGCATCGAGCGGGCTTTTGTTTGCGCTCTTAAGCCGGAAGGAGGCTATTTCTATGAACGAATCCTCTTCTCCCGCGCCAGCTCCGGTCTCACCGCTGTGGACGCGGGATTTCACTATCATCACACTGGGCAGCGTGATCTCGATGCTGGGCAATTCGATGTCCGGCTTCGCGCTGAGTCTGCTCGTGCTGGACTACACGGGCTCGAACCTGCTCTACGCCATCTACATTGCGACCTTCACCCTGCCGCAGATCGTCATGCCGATCTTCTCGGGCGCGATCCTCGACCGCTTTTCGCGCAAGAAGACGATCTACACGCTGGACTTCCTTTCCTCCGGGGTCTACCTTGTCGCTGCGCTGATCCTGAGCCGCGGCTGGTTCAGCTTTCCGATGCTCGCGGTCTTCTGCTTTATCATCGGCTCGATCAACAGCATCTACTATGTCGCCTATGACAGCTTCTATCCCCTGCTGATCTCTGAGGGGAACTACTCCAAGGCCTACTCCATCGCGAGCGTGCTCGAAACGCTCTCGGCGCTCATCATCCCGATCGCAACGTACTTTTATAATCTCTTCGGCATTGCGCCGCTGCTCGGCATCAACGCGCTGTGTTTCTTCATCGCCGCGACGGCGGAGACGCAGATCCGCGCCGAGGAACACTACATTGAAAAGCAGCGTGCCGCGCTCGCGCTCGAAGAGCAGCACTCCTCGGGCCGCCAGCTCCTGCGCGACATCAAAGAGGGCTTTCGCTATCTGATGAGTGAAAAGGGGCTTCTGCGCGTGGCCATCTATTTCACATTCAGCATGCTGGCCTCGGGCGCGTCGCAGGTCATCACGCTGCCGTACTTCAAGTCGACATTCGATAACGGCGAATACATCTATATGCTCGTCTGGGGCATGGCGATCTTCGGCCGCGCCATCGGCGGCGGCATCCACTATCGGGTCAAGCTGCCCGTGCAGCACAAGTATCTCATCGCGCTGACGGTCTATGTCGTCATCTCGCTGTGCGAGGGCTTCTACCTCTACTTCCCGCTGCCGGTGATGATGGCCTCATGCTTCTTAAACGGCATTCTGGGCGTGACGAGCTACACCATCCGCATCTCCGCCACGCAGAGCTACGTGCCCGACGAGAAAAAGGGCCGCTTCAACGGCGCGTTCAACATGCTCAACACCGTCGGCAGCTTCACGGGCAATCTGCTCGCGGGCGCGCTGGTGGCGTTTCTCCCCGTGCGCGGCGTGCTGACGGGCTTTATGCTCGTCACGGCGGCCGCAGCGGTCGTCGTCATCGGCGGCGGACGCAGGGACGTGTCCGCGATCTATAACCGGCAAGAATAAGAAATGTAACAATAAAAATTTGATGGAGGAAACAACATGAAATTTTCCGAAATGACCTACACCCGCCCCGATCCCGCGGCGAGCAAGCAGCGCCTTTCCGCGCTGACGGCGGAACTCAAGGCCGCCAAGAGCTATGAGGAAGCGCGCAAGGTGTTCCTTTCGCAGCAGGAGCTGATGAGCCACATCTCCACCGCCGCGACGCTCGCGAGCATCCGCCACTCGATCGACACGCGAGACAAATTCTACGACGGCGAGGAAAAATTCTGGAACAACTTCAACCCTGAGCTTGAGGAATACAATCAGGCGTGGACGGCAGCGATGCTCGAAAGCCCGTTCCGTGCGGACTTTGAAAAGGAATACGGCGATCTGATGTTCGTCAACGCCGAGATCGCGCTCAAGACCTTCTCCCCCGCCATCATCCCTGAATTACAGCAGGAAAACGACCTGACGCAGGAGTATGAAAAGCTGCTCGCCTCGGCGCAGATCCCGTTCGAGGGCAAGGTCTACACCCTCTCGCAGCTCTCCCCGTTCAAGACCTGCGCTGACGATGAAAAGCGCCTTGCCGCGTGGAAGGCCGAGGGCCAGTGGTACAAGGACAATCAGGCAAAATTCGACGAGCTCTACGACAAGCTCGTAAAACTCCGCGACGCGATGGGCAAAAAGCTCGGCTACGAGGGCTACACCACGCTCGGCTACTACCGCATGGGCCGCAACTGCTATACGAAAGACGATGTCGAGAAGTTCCGCGAGGCGGTCGTCAAGTATCTCGTCCCTGTGGCGGACAAGGTGTATCGCGAGCAGGCCAGGCGCCTGGGCAAGCAGTATCCGATGAGCTTTGCCGACAACGCGCTCGAATTCCGTTCCGGCAATCCCCGCCCCGCGGGCACGCCGGACGACATTCTCGCCCAGGGCATGAAGTTCTACAGCGAACTTTCGCACGAGACGAAAGAGTTCTTCGAAACGATGCTGCGCGACGAGCTGCTCGACGTGCTCTCGACCGAGGGCAAGCAGGCGGGCGGCTACTGCACGAGCATCATGGACTATGAGGTTCCCTTCATCTTCGCCAACTTCAACGGTACGCAGCACGACGTTGAGGTCGTGACGCACGAGGCCGGTCACGCCTTCGAGGCCTGGACGAACCGCAAGCGCATCCCCATCGACTACATCTGGCCGAGCATGGAGGCCTGCGAGGTCCACTCGATGTCCATGGAGTTCTTCGCCGAGCCGTGGGCGGACGGCTTTTTCGGCCCCGACGCGAAGAAGTTCCTCTACAGCCACCTCTCCGGCGCGCTGACGTTCATTCCCTACGGCACGATGGTCGACCACTTCCAGCACATCGTGTATGAAAAGCCCGAAATGACGCCCGCCGAGCGCCACGCCGTTTGGAAGGAACTGCTCGGCGTCTACATGCCGTGGATGAAGCTCGACGGCGAGATCCCCTTCTACTCTGAGGGCATGGGCTGGCAGCGCCAGCACCACATCTATTCGAGCCCCTTCTATTATATTGACTACTGCCTTGCCCAGACCGTGGCGCTCGAATTCTGGGCGATGATCCGCAAGGACGTGAGGAACGCCTGGCAGCACTACATGGCCTACACCGTGCAGGGCGGCAGCCGGACGTTCACCGACCTTCTCAAAAACGCCGGCCTTGAGAGTCCGTTTGACGAAGCGTGCCTTCGCGGCGTGTGCGCCGAGGCGGAGAAGGCCCTCGCGGACTTTGACCTCACGGGCATCGAATAATGGGCGAACAGCACAAAAAACACAACCGCCGCGAGCACCTGAATGACTTTCATCTGAACATCGCGGGCGAATATGTTTACGATGGGGCACTCTACGCCTGCCAAAGCAGTGATGCAAAGCAGCGCAGATCTAAGCGCGCCGTGTGGGGAATGGCAGCCATTCTGACCGTTGCGGTCGCCGCGGGCGGGTGCATTCCCGCGCCGGGGATGCAGAACTGTTTTTACGTTCTGCTCCCCTACCTCGGCGAGTTTCTGGCGGCGGGAAGCGTCATCTGGGCGCTTGCAAAGCTTGGCATGGATTGGGGCACGGTGCGCGAGTACAACTACAAAAAAAGCGTGGCCGTTCTGCCCGTGCGAACGGCGGTCACGGCGGTCTTTTCTCTTCTCGGCATCGTGTGCGAATTGATCTTCTTTTTCGTCAATGACCACGCAGGACAGACTTTTTTCGCGCTGCTCTATGTCCTGCTGAAGCTGACAGCGCTGCTGAGCGCCCTTGTTCTGCGCGCCGAAATTATGCAGGCAGAATGGGACAAATTGCCTAAAAAAGATAACTTCTAAGATTTTACTCTGTACAATCTTCATCTTTTCATGCTATAATTAAAAAAAATCTATGCGCTGTTTTTCGGCGCACAGATGTCCATAAGGGGCGCACGCCCCTTTCCGCGCGTGTATCCGCGCGGGCACCTTACTTTGTGCTGCACGGGGCGACCCGTTTGGCAAAAATTTATAAAGGAGTAGATTCAATGAAAAGAACACTTGCACTGATCCTTTCTCTGGTCATGTGTCTTGGTCTTCTGGCCGGCTGCGGCGACAAGAAGACGGACGACGGCCAGACCGACGGCAAGACGCTTGTTGTCGGCACGCAGAACTTCGACGGTAAGTTCTCCCCCTTCTTCTATACCAATGACTATGAAAGACAGGTCATGGATATGGTCTTCGACGGTCTGTTTCTCGTCGACCGCGAGGGCTCTGTCGTCCTCAAGGGCATCGAGGGCGACGTCCGTCCCTACAACGGCACCGACTATACTTACAAGGGCATTGCCGACTGCGACATCGTTGAAAACAGCGACGGCACGGTCGACTACAACATCACCCTGAAAGAGGGCGTCAAGTTCTCCGACGGTGAGGAAATGACCATCGACGATGTCATCTTCTCTTACTATGTCCTGCTTGACCCCGCTTATGACGGCGTTTCCACGCTGTACTCCCTGCCCATCAAGGGTCTGGAAGCCTATCGCAGCGGTATGGACACTGTGCAGAACCTGATCCTCGCCGCCGGTCCTGACGCCTACGCCGCCAACGACTTCTACACCGAAGAGCAGTACAACGCTTACTGGACCGCCTTCAACGCCGCCGGCGTGAAGTTCGCCCAGGAGATCCTTGACTACGTGGTCGCCGCCGGTTCCGCCACCGCTGACGACTCCGTTGCCGCGCAGGCTGCCAACTGGGGCTTCGATCTCGCCGATGACGCGACCGTCGAAGACTTCTGGGCTGCCATCGTTGCTAAGTACGGCTACGACATCTCCGATGACGGTATCAACGCCGAGACCGCTGGCACCAGCATCTCCTCCTTCCTCGAGGCCGAGCTGGGTGACGCCTACAACGACTATACCGTCGCCGTCCAGACCGGCGAGTCCGCTCCCAACGTTGCCGGTATCGTCAAGACCGGTGACTACTCCATGACCGTCACCCTCACCGAGGTCAACGCCACCGCCATCTATCAGCTCCCCGTCACCGTGTGCCCCATGCACTACTATGGCGAGACTGACAAGTATGACTACGACAACAACATGTTCGGCTTTGTCAAGGGCGATCTGTCCCACGTCAAGTCCGTGACCTCCACGCCTGTCGGCTCCGGCCCGTACACCTTCGAGGGCTGGTCCAACGGCGCCGTCACCCTGCAGAAGAACCCGACCTACTGGAAGGGCGAGCCCAAGATCGACACCGTCATCTGGCGCGAGATGCAGGACGAAGATAAGATCCCCGGCGTTGTCTCTGGCACGATCGACGTAACTGACCCCTCCTACTCCAAGGAAGCTGCCGAGCAGATCAAGGAAGCCAACTCTAACGGCGAGATCTCCGGCGATACCATCCAGACCGACCTCGTTGCCAACCTCGGCTACGGCTATGTCGGCTTCAACGCCAACCGCGTGAAGGTCGGCGACGGCAACGGCGGTGATGAGGCCTCCAAGGATCTGCGTAAGGCCATCGCCACGGTTATCGCCGTTTACCGCGATGTCGCTGTCGACTCCTACTACGGTGAGTTCGCCAACGTCATCAACTACCCCATCTCCGACACCTCCTGGGCCGCTCCGCGCGTTACCGATGAGGGCTACAAGGTCGCCTTCTCCGTTGACGTCAACGGCAACGACATCTACACCGAAGGCATGAGCGCCGACGACAAGTACGCCGCCGCCAAGCAGGCCGCTCTCGGCTACTTCGAGGCTGCCGGCTACACCGTCGCTGACGGCAAGATCACCGCTGCTCCCGCCGGCGGCCGCATGGACGCTGAAGTCATGGTCGGCGGCAGCGGCAAGGGCGACCACCCCTCCTTCATGGCTCTGACCCTCGCGTCCGACGCTCTCAAGGAGATCGGCTTCAACCTGATCGTCTCCGATATGTCCAACTTCGCCGAGATGACCAACGCGATCAACGCCGGTACTGCCGACATGTTCGCCATGGCATGGCAGGCCACGCCCGACCCGGATATGTTCCAGATCTATCACAGCCAGGGCGGCTCCAACGAGAAGTCCTACTGGATCAAGGATGCTGACCTCGATGAGCTCATCATGATGGCTCGTCAGTCCACCGACCAGACCTACCGCAAGACCCTGTATAAGCAGTGCCTTGACATCGTGGCCGACTGGGCGGTCGAGATCCCCATCTATCAGCGCCAGAACTGCGTGATCTTCTCCGCCAAGCGTGTCAACCTCGACACCGTGACGCCTGATATCACGACCTACTGGACCTGGTACAACGACATCGAGCTGCTCGACCTGCAGTAAGCTCCGTCGCTGCACAAAAACGTTACTTAGGCGCATGGCTACCCTGCGGCCCCACGGCCGCGGGGTAGCCTGCCCCAGGCACATCTGCTTATGATCCAAATGCCCCGGTGCATCGGAGCATTTGGCTGATATGCAGAGAGAGACATATCAAACCCGAAACGGCGACAAGACCCCGGGCGCGGGGCGGCCGTTATCAAAAAACGGAGGGATTCTATGCGCAAATATCTGGTAAAACGCCTGCTGCTGTCGGTGGTGATCCTCTTTTTTGTGACATTCATCATCTACCTGCTTATGCGCTGCATGCCCAGCTCCTACGTGGAGAATATGGCGCGGCAGCTCTCGCAGGCTCCCGGCTCCAAGCCCTATGAGGAGTGGCTGGCACAGCTCAACGCACAATACGGTCTGGACCTGGGCCTCATCCCCGGCTTTTTCGTCCAGCTCAAGAACCTGTGCACCGGCAACTTCGGCGACAGCTGGAAGTATACCGTGCCCGTCATCCAGAAGTTCAACGAGGTCATCTGGGTCTCGTTCATCATGGGCGCTATCTCGCTCGTGTTCGAGCTTCTCATCGCGGTGCCGCTCGGCATCGTGGCCGCCACCAAGCAGTACAGCGTGACCGACTACACCGTCACGACGGTCGCACTGCTGGGTATGTCGCTGCCGACGTTCTTCTTTGCGACGCTCTTAAAGCTCATCTTCTGCATCAAGCTCCGCTGGTTCGACCTTGTCGGCCTCACGGGACGTGACTTCAACTCCCTCAGCCAGTTTGGTCAGATCCTCGATATGGCAAAGCATCTGGTGCTGCCCATCGTGACGCTGGTGTTCATTTCCATCGGCCCGTGGATGCGCTATGTGCGCACGAACATGCTCGAGGTGCTCAACGCCGACTACATCCGCACCGCCCGCGCCAAGGGTCTTTCCGAGCACAAGGTCATCTATCACCATGCCTTCCGCAACACGCTCATCCCGCTCGTGACGTTCATCGGCGGCTCGCTGCCCGGCCTTTTTGCCGGCGCGCTCATCACAGAGACGCTGTTCGCCATCCCCGGCATCGGCTTCATCTCGTACAATGCGATGGTCGCGGGCGATATCCCCTTCTCCATGTTCTACATGACGTTCCTGGCGATCCTGACCCTGCTGGGCAACCTGATCTCCGACATCCTGTACGCGGTGGTCGACCCCCGCGTGCGCATCGCGTAAGAAAGGAGGCGCTAATCCATGTCTGAAGAAAAGAAGATCAACGATCAGCAGGAGAGCGGCTCCCCCGAGCAGCTTTCCCTCAACGACGACCGCCGCGTCAAGGTCCTTTCCCCGGGCACGCTGGTCGCCAAGCGCTTTTTCCGCAACCGCCTCGCGGTCGTGGGTCTGACGATCCTCGCCGTGATGTTTATTTTCTCCTTCATCGGCGGCCTCATCAGCCCCTACGGGCAGGACGAGGTCTTCTACCGCGACGATATCCAGCTCAAGGAATACGCCGCCATGAGTGAGAACACCGAGTACCGCTATCTCGTGGCCGACGGTCAGGAGTTCGGCACGATCCTCCAGGCGCAGCTCACGCTGCACATGGGCAAGGACGACAGCTTCTCCTACAAGGGCGTCACCTACGACGTGACCGAGGAGGGCGACTCGCTCTACTCCGTCTCGAGCGGCGGCAGGCTCCTTGCCATCGCCTATAAGGACATCATCAGCTCGAACGACCCCAGCCAGAAGTTCGGCTTCAACTTCAGCTTCAGCGCCCTTAAGGCGCACGCCAACGGCGAAACGGAGTTCACGGCCGGCGGCAAGACCTATACGCTTGATGAAGACAGCGTCATGCTGAATGGCGAGGAGATCGCCTACATCAGCCGCTTTGTCATCCAGTCCAAGGTCAGCGGCACGGTCATCAGCAAGGACTTCAAAGAGCGCGTGCAGCAGGCCGTCGAAAACGGTGAGACTAAGTACACCTATGTGAACGACGCCGGTCAGGAGCGCGAGATCAAGCTCGAATACAATCCCGCCAAGTACCAGTGGTCGATCAAGGAGGGCACGTCCACCCGCGTGTTCGACGCCTATTCCTTCCCCGACTCCGCGCACTGGCTCGGTACGGATAAAAACGGTATGGATATGCTCACCCGCCTGATGTACGGCGGCCGCGTGTCGCTGATGATCGGCTTCATCGTCGTCATCATCTCCGCGGCGCTCGGCGTGGTGCTCGGCGGCGTCTCCGGCTACTTCGGCGGCTGGGTCGATAACCTCATCATGCGTATCGTCGATATCTTCTACTGCATCCCCTCCACCCCGCTCATCATCATTCTGGGCGCAGCGATGGACGGCATGCGCGTCGACCCGCAGATCCGAATGCTCTACTTAATGTTGATCTTGGGCTTCCTCGGCTGGCCGGGTATCGCCCGTCTCGTCCGCGGCCAGATCCTCTCTCTGCGCGAGCAGGAGTTCATGACCGCGACGGAGGCCTGCGGCATCAGCGTTTCGCGCCGCATCTTCCGCCACCTGATCCCCAACGTCATCCCGCAGCTCATCGTCAACTGCACGATGAGCCTCGGCTCCACCATCATCACCGAGGCAACGCTCAGCTTCCTCGGCCTCGGCGTCAAGTTCCCGTTCGCCTCCTGGGGCAACATCATGAACGATGTTTCCAACTCTTACGTCCTCACGAGCTACTGGTTCATCTGGATCCCCGCCGGCATCTGCCTGATGCTGACGGTCCTCGGCTTCAACTTCGTCGGCGACGGTCTGCGCGACGCGTTCGACCCGAAGATGAAGCGCTGAGAAAGGAGGGAATTTGAATGGCTAAGAAGCATAATGACGGCTATCTTTCCGCAAAGGAATCCCGCCGCATTTCCAAAGAAAACCGCAAGATCACAAATGCGCTCGAAAAGAAGCGCAAGCGCAAGAACGTTCCCGAATCCGAGTATCTGACCGAGATGCACGACCCCAACAACGCGGTCGAATTCGACAACCTGCACACCTACTTTTTCACCGACACGGGCGTTGTCAAGTCGGTCGACGGCGTCACGTTCTCCGTGCCCATCGGCAAGACTGTCGGCGTCGTCGGCGAGTCCGGCTGCGGCAAATCGGTCACGAGTTTGTCGCTCATGCAGCTTTTGCAGCGCCCGCAGGGCCAGGTCGTGGAGGGCGAAATTCGCCTGAACCTCGGCAGCAAGGCCTACGACGTGACGAAGGCGCCTGACAGCGTCATGCAGCACTTACGCGGCAACTACATCTCCATGATCTTCCAGGAGCCGATGACCGCGCTGAACCCCGTGTTCCGCATCGGCGACCAGGTCGACGAGGTGCTGGCCCTGCACAACGAAAAGGGCCACGACGAAGCGCAGATCAAGGCGCGCACCATTGAGCTCCTTGAAATGGTCGGCATCGCCAACAGCGAGGGCGTTTACAAGATGTTCCCTCACGAGCTCTCCGGCGGTATGCGCCAGCGCGTCATGATCGCCATGGCGCTTGCGTGCAGCCCGAAGCTCATCATCGCCGACGAGCCCACCACGGCGCTCGACGTGACGATCCAGGCGCAGATACTCGACCTTCTGCGCAACCTGAAGGATCAGATCAATTCCTCGATCATGTTCATCACGCACGATCTCGGCGTCATCGCCGAAATGGCGGACTATGTGGTCGTCATGTACGCTGGCCGCATCGTCGAGCAGGGCACGGCGGAGGAGATCTTCGCCCATCCCGCGCACCCCTACACCATCGGCCTCATGGCCTCCAAGCCGGTCGTGGGCCGTCAGGTCGACAAGCTCTACTCCATCCCCGGCAAGGTGCCGAACCCCATCAACATGCCGAACTACTGCTATTTCAAGGACCGCTGCGAAATGTGCGTGAACGGCTGCGAGGGCGACTACCCGTGCGAGGTCAGCATCTCGCCGACGCACAAGGTGAGCTGCTACCGCTATTACGACGGCAAGCGTCCCGACCTTGAGGAGGTCGTGGAGGAAGAGCTGGCCGAGGGCAAGGAAAACGGAAAGGAGGGTGAATAAGATGCCGTTTTGGAAAGCCGGTAAGAACGACGATCAGGTCCTCGATGAACTGAAGGAAACGCAGAAGCAGAATGCCGACGAATTCGTCAAGAAGCAGGAGCACGCCGATGAGGCGCAGAAGTCCTCACTCATCATCGACAACAATTTCACCCCCGTGGAATACGACCCGCAGTACATCCTGCAGGTCAATCACCTCAAGAAATACTTCCCGATCAAGGGCGGTATGGTGTCGAAGACGGTTGGCTATGTCAAGGCCGTCGACGGCGTCACGTTCAACTTAAAGCGCGGCACGACGATGGGCCTTGTCGGTGAGTCCGGCTGCGGCAAGACGACCACGGGCCGCACGATCCTGCGCCTGTATGACTCCAAGTCCGGCGGTCAGGTGCTCTTCAACGGGCAGGAGGTCTACGACCTCTCCCACAAGGAGCTGCGCGCCCTGCGCACGAAGATGCAGATCATCTTCCAGGACCCGTTCTCTTCGCTCTCCCCGCGTATGCCGGTCGGCGAGATCATCGGCGAGGCCGTGCGCGAGCACAACCTTGTCCCGAAGGCGGAATTTGACGATTATATCGACCAGGTCATGGACAACTGCGGCTTACAGCCGTTCCACAAGGACCGCTACCCGCACGAGTTCTCCGGCGGCCAGCGCCAGCGTATCTGCATCGCGCGTGCGCTCGCGCTCAACCCTGAATTCATCGTCTGCGACGAGCCGGTCTCCGCACTCGACGTGTCCATCCAGGCGCAGATCATCAACCTGCTGAACGAATTGCAGGATAAATACAAGCTGACGTACCTCTTCATCAGCCACGACCTCTCCGTTGTCGAGCACATCTCCGACACCGTCGGCGTCATGTACCTCGGCAACCTTGTGGAGTACGGCGCGAAGGAAGATATCTTCCGCAACCCGCTCCACCCCTACACGAAGGCGCTCTTCTCCGCCATCCCCATCCCCGACCCGAAGGTGAAGATGAACCGCATCGTGCTCGAAGGCTCCATCCCCTCCCCCGCCAATCCGCCCAAGGGCTGCAAATTCCACACCCGCTGCGCCAACTGCATGGCCTGCTGCAAGGAGGAAGCACCCGTCCAGCGCGAGATCGAGCCGGGCCACTTCGTGTGCTGCCACCTGTACGATAAGTGATGAAGAAGGACGACTTCTACGAGGAGGACGACGGCCGCACGATCGCCGACATGAGCGGCATCGAACGCCAGCCGACCGTTCTCCCACACTTTCACCGCAAGCGCAGCGACTTTTCCGCGCCCGACGCGCCCCGTGCGAACGACCGCCCCTGGGAAAGCGCTGCCGGTGAACTGACGCGCGAGGAGCGCAATGCCGCCATCCGCGGCGCGCTCAAGGCGGGACTGCTGATCGCAGGTGTGTATATCCTCGCCGCCGCGGCGCTGATCGTCGCGATGCAGCTGCTCTGGTCTTAAATATGGAAAAAGGAAGACTCTTTCGAGTCTTCCTTTTTTATTTTTCTGCACGGCCAACGACAAATAGCTCTCTTTTCTTCGGATTTCAGATTGTTTTCATCTTTATTCTATGATATACTGAGTAAATTGTATGTCGTAAAAAAGAGAGGAGATTCTTCATGGATCATAAAAGAGGTTCCTTTTCCGGCAAGATTGGCTTTGTCCTTTCGGCTGCGGGCGCGTCCGTCGGCCTCGGAAACATCTGGCGCTTTCCTTATCTGGCCGCCAAATACGGCGGCGCTATTTTCCTGCTGGTATACATCATTCTGGCGATGACCTTCGGCTACACGATGATCATTGCGGAGACTTCGATCGGCCGCATGACCGGCAAGAGCCCTGTCGGCGCTTACAAGTCCTTCAGCGATAAGCCTGCGCTGCGCGTGGGCGGCTGGATCAACGCCATCATTCCGATTCTGATCGTCCCCTACTACTCCGTCATCGGCGGCTGGGTCATCAAATATTTGGCGGAATACCTGATGGGCAAGGCTCACTTAGTCGCGGAGGACGGCTATTTCTCGTCCTTCATCTCCAACGGCGTGTCCTCGGAGCTTTGCTTCCTCGTCTTCACGGCCATGACGCTGGCGATCATCTTTGCGGGCGTGGAAAACGGCATCGAGCGCGTCTCTAAGATCATGATGCCCATTCTCGTGGTGCTGTCGCTGATCATCGCCGTGTATTCCGTGACCCGCCCCGGTGCGCTGGAAGGCGTCAAGTACTTCCTTGTGCCCAATCTTGACAACTTCTCCTGGATGACGGTCGTCTCCGCCATGGGGCAGATGTTTTATTCCCTGTCCATCGCCATGGGCATTCTCATCACGTTCGGTTCCTACATGAAAAAGGACGTCCCGATTGAAAGCTCCACCCGCAATGTCGAAGTCTTCGACACGGCCATCGCCATCATGGCGGGCCTGATGATCATCCCCGCGGTGTTCGCCTTCTCCGGCGGCGATCCCGGCGCGCTGAAGGCCGGCCCCTCGCTGATGTTCATCACCATCCCGAAGGTCTTCGATTCCATGGGCTTTGGCACGGTGATCGGCATTGCGTTCTTCCTGCTGGTCCTGTTCGCCGCGCTGACGAGCTCCATCGCGCTGACGGAAAGTGCCGTCTCTACCTTGCAGGATGAGCTGCACTGGAGCCGTAAGAAGGCCACGAGCATCATGGGCGTCTCTATGGTTCTCCTCGGCAGCCTCTCCAGCCTGGGCTATGGCCCGCTGGCAAATGTCACTGTGATCGGCATGCAGTTTTTGGACTTCTTCGATTTCCTGACCAACTCCGTGATGATGCCCATCGCGGCCATTGCAAGCTGCATCCTCGTCTCCCGCGTCATCGGCGTCGACCGCATCGCGGACGAGGTCACGCTGAACGGCGCGCCCTTCCGCAGAAGAAAAGTCTTCAACGCCATGATCCGCTTCCTGTGCCCGTTCTTCGCGGCAATCATTTTGATCAGCTCGATCGCCAGCGCGTTCGGCTGGATCTCGATGTAAATAGTCGCGCTTCATAAGCGCGAGGAATAAGTGCAGCGTCATAGGCGCTGCGGCCTGCTCCCTGCGACCTGCAGGGGTGCGGATAAGGGAGGGGTATCTCTTTTTCAAAAAGAGATACCCCTCCCTTACACCCTCCCAGAGAAAATTTGCATTGCAAGCGTGCAGCTCGAAGAACTGCGGCGCTTACCGATTGCTACTTGCTGCGCACGGCGAAGCCGCGTTGAGCGCTGCTATACGATTTGCCTCTGCTCCAACTATCCGCTGTTGCGCAGCCGTTGGCGTCTCTGCGCCTTACGGATGCGGCACACCCCTTGCGGGTGCCGCTCTGCCCATCTTGTAGAGGTACAGACTAATCTCCTGCTGCCAACAATGCATACCGTTTCGATAATGCGTACTGCGGCGAGCGAAGCTATGCCGCTTCGGCAGGCAATACCAGGATTGATAGAATCCGAAGTAGAACGCAGTTATGTAAGGGTAACGAATCGCAGGCAAAGCGACAGCGAAGATAGAAGTAAGTCAAATCGTTTAGATATAAAACAAGGCAGGCACCTGATTCGGCAAGCATTGCAGTTCTTCGAGCTGCTCGCTTGCAATGGCGGGGTCAAGGGGCAAGGCCCCTTGCGTTCTCTTGGGGGTCCAAGGGGGATATTCTCTCACGTGAGAGAATATCCCCCTTTTCCCGTGCAGCGCCTACGGCGCTGCTTTCCTCCTCCGCGCAATGCGCGGAAAAATATAAAAAAGAGCACCCTTACGGGTGCTCTTTTTCAAATCGCTGAGATTTAGCCGAACAGGGACATCAGGACGCCTGCGGCGATAGCGGAACCGATAACACCTGCAACGTTCGGGCCCATGGCGTGCATGAGCAGGAAGTTGGAGGGGTTCTCCTTCTGGCCGACGACCTGAGAAACACGGGCGGCCATAGGAACGGCGGAAACGCCGGCGGAACCAATCAGCGGGTTGATCTTTTCCTTCAGGAACAGGTTCATGAGCTTGGCCAGCAGCACGCCGCCCGCGGTACCGAAACCGAACGCGACGATACCCATAGCCATGATCTCAAGGGTCTGAACGGAAAGGAAGGTGGTGGCGGTGGCGGTAGCACCGACGGTGAAGCCGAGGAAGATGGTGACGATGTTCATCAGCTCGTTACCGGCGGTCTTCTGCAGACGCTCCACAACGCCGGACTCCTTGAACAGGTTACCGAGCATCAGGCACGCGATCAAAGGAGCGGCAGAGGGAACAAGCAGCGCCACGAACACGGTGATCATGATGGGGAAGATGATCTTCTCGCGCTTGCTGACCTGACGCAGCGGGCGCATGACAATGCGGCGCTCTTCCTTGGTGGTCAGAGCCTTCATGATGGGGGGCTGAATGACCGGGACGAGGGCCATGTAGGAATAAGCGGCAACGGCGATAGGACCGAGCAGCTCGGGAGCGAGACGGGAGGTGACGAAGATCGCGGTCGGGCCGTCAGCGCCGCCGATGATACCGATGGAGGCGGACTGCTGGTAAGTGAAGCCCATGAACTGGGTACCGACATAGGTCATGAAGATACCGAGCTGAGCGGCAGCGCCGAGCAGCAGGGACTTGGGGTTCGCGATCAGGGGACCGAAGTCGGTCATCGTACCGACGCCCATGAAGATCAGGCAGGGGTAGATGCCGAGCTTAACGCCGAGGTACAGAACGTCGAGCAGACCGAGGCTAACGGTGCTGCCGACCGCCCACGGGGCAAGCACCGCATCGGCTACGCCCGCTTCCGACATCTCTGTCAGGAATTCCTGCGTGATGGGCGCTCCTCCAAAGAGGTCCCAATGGACATGTCCTCCGGCGAACAGGATCTCGTGGAACATGTCCGCACCGGGAAGGTTGGTGCACAGCATACCGAACGCGATGGGCAGGAGCAGCAGCGGCTCAAAGCCCTTCACGATGGCCAGATACAGCAGGACAAAGGAAATGGCGATCATAATGAGGCATTTCCAGTTGCCCTCCTGACCAAACATATAGAAGCCGGTCTGCTGCAGGAAATTGATAATAGCAGTCATTTATATTTCTTTTCCTTTCACAGTTAATCCAGGGGGAAGATGCTGTTATTTAGCCGATGACGCACAGAACGTCGCCGGGGTTGACAGCAGCGCCCTTGGCAACTGCGACGGAGGAGATGGTGCCAGCGCAGGGAGCGAAGATCTCGTTCTCCATCTTCATGGCCTCGAGGATGAACAGCAGATCGCCTTCCTTGACGGCCTGACCGGCGGCGACCTTCACATCGAGGATGGTGCCGGGCATCGGGCTGGTGACAGTGCCGGCGCCGGCGGGAGCGGCGGCCTTGGGAGCGGCAGCGGGAGCAGCGGCAGGCGCGGGAGCAGCAGCGGGAGCGGGAGCGGCAGCGCGGGCAACGGGAGCCGCGGCAGCGCGGGAGACGGGAGCGGAAGCCATGCGGCCGCCGGCAGCGGACTCGACGGTGACTTCGTAGGTGGTGCCGTTAACGGTGACATTGTACTGCTTGATCATGTTTGTTCTCTCCTAAAAATTAAATTAGATTTTTTTGATGTTCACGATGTTCATGCTGCGGGACGAGATACCGACCTCTTCCGAGAGAGCGGCAGTGATCGCGGCCACGATCTCAGGCTGCATGCCCTGCGGCTTGGGAGCCGGCGCGGGGGCGGCAGCAGGAGCGGCGGCAGCGGCGGCCGGTGCTTTCTCTTTGCCCTTGAGGATCGCGCCCATTGCCATGGTGAGGAAAATGATGCAGATCAGGCCAAAGAACACCGTGCCAATACCCATCAGGGTAACGAACAGGCTGCTGTATTCCATTTCTTCCTTTTACCTTTCAATTTGGATTATAGCAAAGCGATTGCTCAATTTGCAAGCGCGTATGCACATTTTGCGCGTTTTTAACGGCTTTCCCGCCTGCCTTGTACGGCAGGCGGGAAAATAGACTTTCCTTACTGCACGGAGAGCACGTCGGCAAACGCCTGGATGGCGGTCGCCGCCTGGCCGAAGTCGCGCATCTGCTGGTCGATGCCGAGCTTGATGAAGGGGATCCCAGCGGCATCGAGCGCCTTCTTGAGGTACGGGAACTCCATCTCCTCGGGATCGCAGAACTGCTGCATGAACAGCACCAGGCCCTGCGCGCCGGACTCCTTGACCATGTTGGCCACGAACTCGCCGCGGCGGTTCTGGTTGGACTGCGGATCGTAGAGCAGGACGTCGTAGTCGATGTTGGTGAACTGATCGACGAGCGCCATCATCGGGTCGCCCTCTTCGCTCGCGTCGGTGCGGAACGCGCGGGACTCATGGGCAACATCGTCCGCCGCGATGGCGACGTTGTTATCCTTGAAGATCTTGAGCAGCGTCGGATTGTCGCAGATGATGCCGGAGGTGACGACCTTCACGCCGTTCCACTTGGCCTCGGGCAGCGCCTTGAGCTCGGCGTTGAGGGCCTCGAGCTTTTCGGTGTACTCGGCCTTATCCATGAACCAGGCAGCCTTGAGGACGGCCGAGCGCATGATCGGGTCAATGACGTCGCAGTGGTCGCTTGCGAGCTTGACGAACTCGCGGCGGGCAGCGCGGGACTTGTTGTAGACCTTGATGGCCGCGGCAATGTCTTCGCTCTTGATCCCGTGACCGGCGATCTTTTCAAGACCGGCCTTGACGTCGTTGTACTGATCGAGGCAGAACTGCTTGCCCCAGTCAGCAAAGCGGTTCTGAGGATGGGCGAGGAAGATGCACGGCAGCTTCTCACTCATGGCGACGCGGATGTTCTGGCTCATGGGGCGCAGCGTGTCGCAGATGGTCGGGGTGATCACGCCGTCCAGCAGATCCATCGTGCCGTCGAGCAGCATCTCGAGGTCGAGCTGGGCGATGGTGCAATAGAAGGTCGCGCAGTATTCCTTGGAGCGCTGCTCGGTCTTGTTGTTGCTGCCCCACATGCCGAACGGCATCATACCGGCGGCGTAAACCAGCTCTTCGGGGGCGTAATAAGGCATCACGCCGATGCACTTTTTGCCTGCGTCCTTATAGGCCTTGAGCTGGCCCTTGGGATTGGCGGCAACAGCGGAAAATTCATTAACGATAGCTTCGATACTCATTTTTGCACGCCTCCTTAGTCTTTCTTGTTGGCTTCCATAGCCTCGACCAAACCCTGTACACGGGTCGTGTACTGCGCTTCGTTGAAGTTGCGCGGGTCAGCCTGGTCGCCGTCGAAACCGGCGCAGGGCACGCCGAGGTCAGCGGTGAAGCGGCGCTGCATTTCAGCCATGTAACCGGACCAGGGCTTGCAGGAGCGGTTGTAGTGGACGAGCACGCCGTCGACCTTGTTATCGCGGCAGATGCCTTCACGCCAGGCAACGCCCTGCTCGATGCAGACGGAGTTCGGAGCCTTGTAGTAAGCGCGGGCCATTTCGTCCATGTTGTTGTAAACAAAGCCGAACGCAGGCGCGTACACAACTGCGGTGACGTTGATGCCATTCTCCTTGAGGGGCTTGAACAGGTTCGGGAGCTTCGGCCAGCAGGGGATGCCCTCGAACATGACGCGGTACTGCTCGGGGAAGGGCAGCGTGGAGGTGCCTTCCTCAATGTTCTTCTGCAGATCCTTGGACAGGAGTTCGAAGGCGTCGGCAGCAGCTTCCTTGCCGCGGGCAGTGACGACGTCGGCCATGTGGTTAAACAGGTCGAAGCCGCTCATCGGGGCGGGCTTGTACTGCAGGAAGTCGCAGACCTTCAGCCAGTTCTGCGCGGTGCGGTTCGCGTGCTTGCAGGCAAGCTCGAACTTCTTCTCGTCGAACTTCTTGCCGGTGAGCTTTTCGAGCTCATGGATGGCGTTGTCGAACTGGGCGCGGACGTACTTGACAGCGGAATCGCTGACTTCCACGGTGTTGTTGTAGGGGATATCGACCATGATGAGGGGGATGTTGCACATACGGGCGATATTCTCGTACCACTTGGTCATGCAGTTGCAGATGTTGTTGCAGCACAGGACGAAGTCCGGCTGGGGGATGCGCATCTGCTTGTAGGGCTTGATGGCCTCGCGGCGGAAGTTCTTGTAGGCGATCTCCTTCTCGGTGGTCTCGGGCAGAGCCTCGATCTCGTGGATATCGTCCAGAACCGTGTAGGGGACCTGCGTCTTGGGGTCTTTCTTGGGCTTGCCGGTCTCAGGATCGATGACGACCTTGCCGTTTTCGTCCTTGAGGGGCTTGCCGCTGTTGGGGTCGATGATGAACTCGAGCGTTTCGGGGTCGAACTTGCGGCTGGCGCGCTTACCGGCGGCGTAAGCCAGGGAGATACGTGCGTAACCGCAGATATCGTTGTCGAAGCCGAGATCCTCGGCAGCCTGGCACATGATCTCACCGTCGCGCTGGGCGGCAATACCGGCAGCCTGGTTCTCGGGATACATCACGTTGAGGTCAAAGGCCTCAGCAAGCTCACAGGGGAACTTGGAGCTGGACCAACCGACCAGCTTACCCTGCTTCTTCGCTTCACGGGCGTCGGCATAGACGTCATCGACGACCTTGCGCAGAGCAAGCACGCCGGGACTGACTTGTTTAGCCATGATTGATTCCTCCTAATGCGATATAGAAAAATTTGATAACGAATGATGGGGATTATTTGTTCTTCAAAGCCTTCTGGTAGGCAAACAGAGCGGCGCCGAGCGCACCGTTATACTGCGTGAGGGGCGTGGTGTGGATCTCGTGGCCGAGCTGCTCCTGAAGGGCTTTCACGATGCCGTGGTTCTGTGCGACACCGCCGGTCATCACCACGTCGTCGCGCACACCGATGCGGTGGCAGAGGCCGGAAACGCGGCCCGCGACGGACTTGTGGATGCCGTGGATGATGTCGCACTTGTCCGTGCCCATGGCGAGCTGCGAGATGACCTCGCTCTCGGCAAAGACCGTGCAGGTCGAGCTGATACCGACCTCCTTGGTCGACTTGTCGCCAAGGTCGCCCAGTTCTTCGACCTTCACCTCAAGCACGCGGGCCATGACATCGAGGAAGCGGCCGGTACCGGCTGCGCACTTGTCGTTCATGACGAAATTTTTCATCATGCCGTTCTCGATCTCGATGACCTTCACGTCCTGCCCGCCGATATCGACGACCGTGCGCACGTTCGGGAACAGGAACGCCGCGCCCTTGGCGTGGCAGGAAAGCTCGCTCATCTGCATGTCGGCAAGGCCGTCAAGGCTGTTGCGCCCGTAGCCCGTGGCAAGGACGAAGTCCATCTGCTCGCGCGTCATGCCCGCGTTTTCCAACACCTGAGCGATCGCGCGGGATGGACCCGACGTGCCCGTGCCGACAGCGACGAGGGACTTTGCGACGATCTCGCTGCCATCCTTTAAGATCACACATTTCGACGCGGTGGAGCCGACGTCGATACCCATGGTATAAATGCTCATTGTACTCTCCGTTTGCCTTCCCATGCGCTGCGCGGTTCTTGCCTCCGCACAGCGCCGAGAAAAGCATTGTTGTGATATTTTACTGCGCGTTCAGGGCGTCGTAGTCGCGGATGACGCGCGGCAGAAGCATCTGATGGACCGGGCAGATGCTCTCGGGGTTCTGATAGCAGGCGTTGGCGAAGGCCTGGATGTAGGGACGGATGTCGTTCATGTCGACGATCTCGTCGGTCAGGCCTGCCTTGGCGCAGAACTTCGGGCTGGACTTCTTGGCGTAGTCCTGGATCAGCGCGTTCATCTTGTCGATGGTGGGCTGCAGATCCTCGCCGGCCTTCTCTTCCTTCACGAGACGGCGGGCATACATGGCGGCCGCAGCGGTCTCGCCGTGCATGACGTAGATCTCGGTGGTGGCGGTGCCGATGGAGAAGGCGTTGTTGTCGTTGCCCTGCGGGCCGCCGAGGACGTAGTGCGCCGCGGCGGTGCCCTTGCGGAGCGTGATCTCCATCATCGGCAGCTTGCTGGACTGGATGGAGTAGATCAGGCTCTGGCCGAGGCCGAGGAGCTCAGCGCGCTCAGCGTCGTTGCCGACGTCGATACCGGTGGTATCCTGGACCCACAGCATCGGGATGCGGTCACGCGCGCAGAGGGTGACAAATTCGTTCATCTTGATGAGGCCCTGACGGTACAGCTTGCCGCCAACGCCCATCGCCTGGCCGTAGGTCGCCATCTTGTACTCGGGGTAGTTCATCAGCATGCCCTGATAGTTGGCGACAACGCCGACGAGCAGACCGTCGATCTTGGCAAGACCGGTGATCATCTCGGGGCCGTAGCCGTGCTTGTACTCCATGAACTCGGAGCCGTCGAAAAGACGCGCGAGAACTTCGACCATGTCGTAGGAGCGCTTCTGGTTGAACGGAACGATGCTGTAGAGGTCGTTGGCGTCGAACAGGGGCTCCTTGGGATCGTCGACGCGGAAGAACTCGGGATCGTAAGCGGGCAGCATGTCGATGTACTTGCGGATACCGGCGAGCACGCCCTCTTCATCGGCGTAGACCTCGCGGAAGAAGCCGGTCTCGCCGTAGTGGATGGCGACGGTGCCGGGGATGTCGCTCTTGAGGTTCTTCTGTGCCTTGATGAGCGCCTCGGCAGCCTCCTTGTCGACATGGCCCTTGGGGCTCATACCGCCGACGATACCGGCGCCGCCGACTGCCATGTTGGCATCCTGATGCGCGATCAGGATGGTCGGGGAGATGGAGTGATAGCCGCCGCCGGCGGGGTTGGTGCCGTAGATGCCGACGATGACGGGCACGCCCATCTGGTTGAGCTCGCTGTTGCGATAGAACGGCGTACCGCCGCCGCGGCGGTTGGGGTACACCTTCTCCTGCTCGTCGAGCTTAACGCCGGAGCAGTTCAGCACGTACACGAGGGGAATGCGCAGGCGCTTGGCCGTGTCGCTGCCGCGCAGCAGGCTGTCGGCCTGGCCGGGGACCCAGGCGCCCGCGAGCTTCTTGTTGTCGCTCGCGATGATGACGGCCCATTTGCCGTCGATACGGCCGAGGCCCTTGACGATGCCGACGCTGCCGTTCTTGTTGTCCTGGGGGTTGTAGAGGCTGTTGAGGGGGCACCAGGTGCCTTCGTCAACGAGCTCCATGATGCGCTGCATCGCCGTCCACTGGCCGGACTCGTTGAGCGCCTCGGTGCTCTTACCGGCTTCGAGAGCAGCCTCGCGGATCTCATGGATCTCCTGCTCCACCGCCTGGATCTCAGCGGCGTTGTCCTCGTGGAATGCGCTCAGATCCTTGCCGATGACCGGCATGCTCTGGAAATAAGAGGGCATGGAATATTCGCTCATATTAAGTTCTCCTTCTTAAATCGAAATAACAAATTACTTATCCTTGGGAACCTTGATGAATGCCTGACCCGGGTCGATCTCCTCACGGATGAGGCGGATGATCTCCGGAGAGGGGCCTTCCATCAGCTCGGCGCGGGAGACGTCGATCTCGAAGCCGGTGTTCTCCTGCACCATCTCGGGAGAGGAGAACGGATAGTAGTAAGCGAGGTACATGCGCTTGGTCTCTTCATCAAACTTCATGATGCCGAGGTCGGTAACGACCATCTGGGGACCGCGGTTGCCGGGAAGACCCGCGCGCTCACGGCCTCCGGGGCCGTCCATCCAGCCGCAGGAGGTGATGTAGTCGACATGGTCCATGAAGCGGCGCTTCTGGTGCTGCATCATGATGATGGTATTGCAGTAGGTGGCAATGCCGTTGGCGCCGCCGGAACCGGTGAAACGGGTGGTGGGCTGCAGGTAGTCGCCCTTGCCGAAAATGCAGGTGGAGTTCACGTTGCCGTACGGGTCGATCTGCGCGCCGCCGATGAAGGCGACGAGACGGTCCTCGTCGTGCAGCCACTCGTTGGCCTCGAAGCCGACGAAGCGGATGTTGGGCCACTGCACGGCGCAGTGCGCCATGAAGCGGTTATCGCCGACAGAGCGGGGGACCTCAACGGGGTCGCAGTCCATCAGGCCCGACTCAACGATGGGATGGCAGCTGGGGCAGACCGCGCGCTTGGCAAGGGACGCACCGATCAGCGGAAGACCCGTACCGACGATGACGATCTGGTTTTCCTTAATATTCTTAGCAATGGCATAAGCCTGCATTTCCTGTTTTGTGTACTTCGTATAATCAGACATTTCTATTTAGCCTCCCAAACCTTAGTGTGTAGTGGAATAGCCGAGGTGCGGCTCGTTCTTCAGGCGCATCAGACGGCTGCCGCCGATCTTGTCGAGCAGCGCGGGCTGATCTTCGCAGCTGTAGACCCACTTTTCGAGGAAATCCTTGAAGGTCTCGGGGATCTTCTCGCCGCTCTTGGCAAGCTCGAAGGCCTTCTGTGCGTTCTCGGCGGCGAGCTTGAGCTTCTCGTCCTCGGGAGCCTTCTCGAGCGCCTTGGCAGCCTTGGCGGCGGCCTTCTCGAGCTGCTTGACGGCATCTTCGGCATCCTGATACTTGGAGGCCTTGTCGTATTCCTTCAGGCCGGCATCGTCGTCATCATAGTAAGCGTAGCACTGAGAGGGCCATGCGCCGTAGGGAGCCTTGACGACCGCCTGCACGCACTCGCCGAAGATACGGGTCTTGGTCGGGTCGCGGCGGATGAACTCGTCGGAGACGATCTCCTCGCAGGTGACGATGGTCTTGCGCGCAGCGATCGCAATGTCGATATCGTGGAACTCGTCGCCGCAGATGATGCAGGTGCCGTCCGGAGAGGCCTGCTGGACGTGGATGATCGCGGTGTCGATCTTGGGAACGGGCACGGCGACGACCTTCTGCCCCGGCACCATCGGGTTCTCGATCTCGGCGCACTTGAGGTCCTCGATCTTGGGCATGGTCTTGCGCTTTTCCTCGCTGATGCCCCAGAACTTCATGAGACCGCTGCCCTGCATCAGGCGCACCGGCAGGAACGGAAGGCCGAGAGAAGAGGCGTGGAGCATGAGCATCAGCACGTCCTGAGAATAATCCTCATACGTGAGCTTGCCCTGCTCGATGGCAGCGCGGAAGCGGCGGGAAACGTTGGTGTAGCCGGAGTTAGCGGTGTAGCAGTTGATGTAAGCAGCCACGCGGCCCTCGCCGATGAGCATATCGACTTCGCCGCCGCCGGGGCCGGCATAAACGATGAAGTCCTTCTGACCCTGACGCAGGATCTCACTAACCGTGGCATACGGCTTACGGTTGGTGGTGAAACCGCCGATCGCAAGAGTATCGCCATTCTCGACGTACTTTGCAACGGCATCGTGCAGTGACATGACCTTATTCAAGATAAAACCCTCCCTGATTTTGATAAACATTTTTATTGCCAAAGAGCTCTTTCCGCTTGCATGGATTCCGTCAAAAATCCGCTGAAAGATGCTCATACAGGCTTCAGTGTAAATTATAGAGGAACTTCCTCGCAAAATCAATGAAAACCCGCATGGAAAGTGAAAAAAAACTGAACAAATTTTGTTCTCGCTTTTTGTCGTTTCCGTGTAGTCATTTTTGTCTTCTTCTCCAAAATCTCCAAATCTTGCAAGAATTCTTGCAAGTTTCCAGCTCATTAGCGCAAAAAAGCACCGGAGGGGCTCCCCTCCGGCGCTTTCATTTGCCATTCTGTCATTTGCCGCGCTGCATCGCGTCGTAGCGCTGCATCAGCACGGCCATCTGCTCGCGCGTCAAAAAGCTGCGGTACTGTTTGTTCCCCGCCTCATCGCCCGCGATCAGGCCGTTTTTCTCCGCCCAGGCGCGCGCCTCCGCGCTCCAGGACGCCGGCGTCTGCTGCGCCAGTCTTTTCAGGTAGTTTTCCATCATCGCGTCAAACTGCTGTTGCGTCATCTCTTCCTCCTCATAGCGCGGCATCGGCGGCGGATAGTGCTTCGCGCGGATCATCGCGCTCGTGTACACTCCGCCCGCATCCCACTGAAAATGCGGCCGGTCGGGAAAGCTCCCCCAGTCTCCTCCCCAGGAAAATCCGACTCGCTTTCCGATCTTCCCCATCCGCGCAAAAAACGCGGGATCGTCATACTCGTGCCCCACCTCATTTTTGCAAATGTCAAAGGCCAATCCTGCATGCTCGGCGTGGAACGACGGCGTCACCGCTCCTTTGGCCGCGTAGCCCTTCTCGGCGAGCATCCGCTGATACGCCGCATCGCGCACCGTCTCCGTCACCAGAACGCTCAACCCCTCGCGCTCAGCGAGCATAAGCAGCGTCCGGCAATTCTCCGCCACGTCCGCGCGCAGGTCGCTGATGCTCCTGCTGTGGCGCATTTACGTTTCCTCCCGCGCGTTTTTGCCGTTCTGTGTGCCGAAATAAAACGCGATCACCATGAGATACGCCGTGTTGAACTCCTGCGTCACCTTTGCCTGCACCGTCAGCACGCAGAACGTGATCGTCAGGCACAGCGTCACGATGCTCTTCACGCTCAAAAGATTCGCCAGTCTCTTTTTCAAAAGCTCCATGCTCTCTCACCCCTCGCAGTCCTGCCCGCGGCACACCGTTTCATACGTCACGCCGCCCGCCGTATTTTCCGCCTTTGCCTTGGCATAGTAGCAGGCGGCGCTCGTGCCGTAAGCGCCCCACGCCGCCGTCACCATCGTCGCGATCCACGGGAGCGTGCCCATAAAACCTGACGCGACCGCAAACTTTGCCAATGCAAAGCCCTCATACGTCGTATAAAGCACGATCCCGCTCTCGAGCAGCAGCAAGAGCTTGGAAAAGCTCACGCGTTTCTTTTTTGTGCGCCTTCTTTTCCCTTTCATCAGCTCACCCCTGTCATCAGCAGGGAGATTGCCGCCCCGATGAGCACGTACAGCACGCGGTCGATCATCGCATCCCAGCGCTTTCCGCCCTTCTGCGTGATGGTCTTCACGTCCGCCTTGATCTCCTTGACGTCCGTCTCCACGCCCTTTTCGCGCGAGGCGAGCACCTCCACTGCCGTTACCAGCTTATTCAGGTCCTTCTGCTGCTGTTCCAGCTTTTCGATGCGGTGCGTGTTCGACTTGGCGCGCTGCTCGGTCTCCGTCAGCTTGACCGAGATCTCCTGTTCCGTCATTCTTCCTCCGGCACCGCCTTTTCAAAGCTCTCCCACGTGTGGTGCGCGTCCTCCACACTCTGCCACGTGAATCCCACTCTCTCGCACTCGAGCCACGTCAGATATTGGAAGTAGAACTCCACCAGCAAATGGCACGGGATGATATCGAGGATGATGCTCTCCACCTGCGAAAACTCATCCGGCACGCCCACGGTGTTCGGGAACCAGACCTTGACCGCTCCCTTTTTCTCCGTCTCCTCCGCCAGCGCCTTGATGCCGCAGCCGCTGAGCGTCGAGTTGATCGCATCCAGCGTGAAGCTGTCGGCGTTGATGCGCGCGAGCGCCGCGATGGCCTCGCGCCGCAGCGCAGTCGAAACGCTGACCGGGCAGCGGGAAAAGAGCTTCTCCCGCCTTGCAAGGCCCTCGCCCTCCGCCGTCTGCAAAAGGCCCTCCCGCTCGGCGTATTCCGTCGCGCCGTCCGCTTTATCCAGCGCTTTGCCCGCTGCGTACAGCTCTCCGCCGCTCAGCGTGCCGCGCTCGGTACGATAAACGCGCATCGGCTCCAAAAGGCGGCAGAGATAGTCATAATACATCATACCTCACCCGCCCCGATCTCCGTGATCGTCACCGTGCCGAGCACCGGTAGCTCCGTCGCGCTCACGCTCACATCCTCGTCCGGCGTGAGCAGGTGACAGTTCTTCACGCCCTCCACACCGTAGAGGATGCTCGCGAGCTTCGCCGTATACACCGCTTCACCCAGCCGCTCGCCGGTAAAGTACGCCTGCAGCGCCGCCGTCGCCGCATCGGTGATCTCCTGCATCGTCCAGCCCTGCTCCGCCGTCAGCTCCGCGCTCATGTTGACGGTCTTCTCTGTCGGCGCCTTGACCTCCACATCCACCGCGATCTCGCGCTTTTTCTGCAAGACCGCCTCGATCTCGCCGAGCAGCTTCTCATCCGGCGCGCCCGCGTGCGTCGAAACATACACATCCACCGTGCCGATGCCGCGGGCGCGGCCGACCGCTTTCGCCGCCGCCACGTTCGGAAAGCTCATCGCCTCCTGCTCGTAAAACGCCGCGTTCGCGCCGTTCGGCAAACGCTTGTAGCTCTCGAGCACGCGCTCGCGCAGCTTTTCGTCGCTCTCCTCGTCGCTGCCGCCGGAAAACGCCTCAGGATTTGTGCACTGCGTGATGCCCACCGGATACACGGACATCAGATGGATCGCGCCCGCGATGGCGTTGCCGCTCGCCCCCGCCTCCACGGCGCTCGCCGGAATGTCCACATAGGTCTCGCCCTTTAAGAGCACTGCCTTTTTCGTCGTCTCAAAGCGCACACCGCCGCTCGTCATCGCGACACTCCCCTGCTCGATCTCATAATCCGTCACCGCCGCCGACGGCGTGGAAAAGCGCAGCACGCCCGCCGCTTTCGCCGCGGGAAGGCGCGTCAACGCCCGCGTCTCGGCGTGATAATCAAGATACTGCCCCACCGCCGTCTGCGGAAAGCTCTGATCCAGCACCCAGTCCGCCTGCGCCAGAAGCGACTGTACCTCGCTCGCCAGCGCATAGAGGCGCACCATCGCGTCGCAGCCGTCGTTCGGCACAAAGCCCGCCTCCTCGGCAAAGATCGCGCGCATCCGCTCGTAGATCGCGTTCAGCTCTTCCATTCTTCACTCTCCCCCTATCGTCACGACCGCCTCGCCCGTTTCGTTCTCATAGCGCAGCAGCACGCGCAGCTCCAAAAATCCATTCTTTTCCGCAAGCTCCATGCCCGTCACGCTCAGGCCCTTTTCATCCGCCAGTGCCTCGGCCACGTATTGCTTTGCCGCCGTCGCGCGGCTCTCGCCCTTTTCCCGCCATAAAAGGTGCAGCTTGCTGCCAAGCTCCGGCACGAGCGCAAAGCTCCCGCACCGCACGCTCAGCTTGAAGAGCACGCGTTCCAAAAGCTCGTCCCAGCCGCTCACGCGCACGAGCCCGCCCGCGCCGTCGGCCACATAATCGCGGTCTTTGATCTTCAGCTCCATCCTCAGCCTCCCATTCCCAGATACGGCATCCCGTTGATGAAAAGGAGCCCGTTGATGTCGATGCGCCCGTTGTTGCGCAGCACGATCTCCGTCCCCGCCGTGGCGGAGCGAATGCGCACCTCGCCGGGTGCCAGGTCGTCCGCGCTCTGCCCCACCGCGCCCACGGCGTAGGCCTCCTCGCCAAAGGTCCCGCCGCGCACCACCAGCACATCCTCGCCCTTTTTCGGCTGCCACTCATAGCCGCCGGGCGCGGCGGTCTTCACCTCGCGCTTTTCCCCGCTGCTGAACACCGCCAGCTCGCCGCCCTCGACCGTCACCGTTCCGTCCTGCGCCGAGGCCACGTCCTGCATCTCATGCCGGCTTAGCTTTCTCGATAGCCACATCGTCTCTCACTCCCTCTGCATCGTCACTTCGCACGCCTCTCCGCTCTCGCCAAAGCGCCTCACACACTCGATCACGCGAAAATTGCCCACAATGCCGATCTTCGTCCCGCTCACCGCCGCGATATCCCCCGGCGCGGCGGTGAACCGCCCCGCAATCGTCACGCGCAGCGTCTCCGCGCCCTCCTTCGACTTTGCGATCTGATACTCCCCCGTGTAGCGCATTGCCTGCGTGCCGCTGCGCGCCGGCACGTAAAATACGCGCCTGCTCGTGCCGCCGCGAGCACAGAACGCCTCGTTTTTCACGCTCTGCTTCACGCCCGCCTTGCTGTCCACCACCAGTGCCTCGGCGATCACGCCGTAGCGCTTATCGCAGTAGGAAAGCGCCGTCACCGGCGTTTTCGCGTCAATGCTCACGCGCACGGCCTTGCGGTTTTTCTTCACCTCCAGCGCGCCCGTCTTGTCGAAATACGGTGTGATCCCGCCGTGCAGCGCCGCAAAATCGTTCAGCGCCTTCCACTGGCTCGACCCGTTCGCCACGCGGTACCGTGCCGCAGCCGTCACCGCGTCGTAGCCCGTGCACACAATGCCGTACGGCGTCACATGGTTTTTGAGGATCTCCTCCATCGTCGCCCACTGATAGCTCACGCTCTCTGCCTCGTTGTCGAGCAGCAGCGCCGCCATGCCGCGTCCGCTCACCTCAAGCTGCAAGCCCTTTTCATCGCATGTCACGCCGCACTCGTCCACAACGCCCGCAAATTCGACCGTGCCGTCCTCTCTCGCCGTGAAGCGCACCGCACGCCGCAGCACCTCCGCCATCGCGGGCTCATACGCACACTTGAGCGTAAAGCTGTCGCACGGCACGCTTCCCGTGTAGGAAAATTCCCACTTCAGCAGCGTCGGCAGCTCAAACTGCGCACCGTCGCACGTCGTCAGATACCCCTTCATCACGGCAGCGTCACCCGCTCTCCCACGGCGATCCTGTTGGGATTTTTGATCTGCGGATTCACGTTCAAAAGCGCCGTCAGCGTCACGCCATACGTGTTCGCGATGCCCCACAGCGTGTCGCCGCGCTTGACCGTGTAGTACGAGCTCGCCGTTTTCGTCCCCGTGCCCGCATTGCCGCTCCCGCCGCTCACGCGGATGAGCGACGTATCGAGTGGGCTCGTCTCCCAGAAGGCAAAGCGGTAGCGCACGTAGTTTTCAAGCGGCTGCTGCGCCAGTTCCAGCAACACAAAGTACGCCTGCGACGCCTGCCACACCGGATGGATCAGCAGCCCCGGCCCGCCCTGATAGAAGACCGATGCCAGCTTTTTGAACTCGTCGTAGGCGCCCTTCCCCGCAAAAACGCCTTCGCCCTCCATCACGCGGTAGCTCATTCCGAGATCCTGCATCCCGTAGCGCCCGAACGGCACCTTCGCCACTGCCACCTGCCGCTTGAACGAGATGGTGTAGGTCTCCGGGTTGTGCGGCCAGACATAATCCTTGTATCGCATCGGTGCAAGGTTCATCCTCCCGCCCCTTTCTCAGTAAAATAAAAATCCGCCATCGTATCGGCGCGCGTCGCGCTCTAAGCTCAGCGAAAACGACTCCGTCTCACGCACCTCCTGCTCCTGCGCGAGTGAAAAGTCATTTTTCCCTCGCGCTGCCGCCGCGCTCGCCCCGTCGCGGCCGTCCGCGCTCAGGAGCTTTCTTATCCAGTCGGACGCATTGTCCGCGCTCTCGGCCTCGCTCGCGCGCAGAAGCGCAGCGTTCGCCGCCGCAGTACCCGCCAAATCGGCAGAAAACGCCGTCTCCCTCTCCGAGCCATCATCATCTTCTTGCGTCGCACCCAGCCCAAGCTTTTGCCCAAGCCGCACCGCCGCCGTCTCCACCGGATCATCCGCTGCTTCTGCCACAGTTTCCGCGCCGCCGCTCATCTCCGCATCCTGCGCCGCGGCTTTCTCTTCCGAAAGCTGCGCCTCCGCCGCCTTTTTCTGCGCCGTCCCCTCCGGCACAAGGGAGAGGCGCTTTTTCAGCGCCTCTTCCCGCGCGCGCCACAGCTCTGCGCCTCTTTGCAGCGCCCATTCGATGTAATTCAAGGTTTTCGCCCCTCCTTCATGCGGATAAAGCGCGCCATATCAAAGCTCGCGTTGCCGCCGCCTGCGGTTTCGCCGAGCTTTGCGCCGCAAATGCTGCACCGTGCCTCCTCCGCGCGCGTCCGGCACTCGGGGCACAGCCGCTCCATCGCCTCCTCGCGGTCGAGCATCTCGTGCACAAGACAATAGAGGTAGTCCGCGTCCGTCATCTCCTGCGCGCGCTTTTCGCTCGGCAGCGCGCCGGCATATCGGAGCACGCGCCATTTCAGCCGTTCGTAGGGCGCGTGCTCCATGCTTTTTTTAGCGCTTCCACCTTCTCGCGCCCGTCCTCGCTCGACGGGTTCTCCGCCCCGTCAAGCAGCGCGTAGCACCGCACCAGCTCGTTGATCTCGCCGACGCTCAGTGCATTTTCAACGTCCTCCGCGCTTGCAAAGGCCGCCTCTCCACCCTCCGTCAGGCTTCTTTTGAGCAGCGCCGCGTTCGCGCGCAGCGCACGCTCTTCTTCGCCGGCGCAGTCAAGCTGCGCGATCTCGCGCCGCAGCGAGAGCGTCTCGCGGGCCGAAAGCAGCCGCATCGCGCACGTTCTCTCCCCGATGCGCACCGTCTTCTCCCGCTCGCGCCCCAAAAAGTTCAGCAGAAGCTCGTCCATCAGCTTGCGATCTCCATGCGCTTACGCGCGATGATCGTCACCTTCTCCGCCGCCGGGTCGCCGAGCTTGCCCGCCTCTTCAATGCTGCTCCAGCGGCACTGCGAGTAGATGATGCGCTTGTCCGGCTTGCAGATCACAAGCGAAAAGTCGTTCAGATCATAGAAGTTGATGCCGTCGCTGATGGCCTCATCCGTCGCGTACAGGCGGCTCAACTCCAGCGTGTACTTGTTCGCGCCCGCGATCGTCGCCACCGGCTCGTTTTCGCCAAAGGCCTCGATCTCGCGGCTCGTGCGCGTCGCTCTCGTCGTGTAGCTCTGCACCACCGCCACCTTTTTGCCGTCGACTTCGAGATAGATGTCGCTGCTCAGCGGCAATACCGTATTCGCCATATTTTTCCTCCTTACACCGTGATGTGCGCCGTCAGATAGATGCGGTTCAGCCCGTGCGCCACCGTAAAGCTGAATTCCACCAGGCACACCGTCGGGTCGCTCTTGAGCGCGCTCACCAGCACCTCGCCGTAGCTGTCCACGATCTCGCGGCTCTTCATCTCTTCGAGCTCCAGCACCACCTGTGAGCGGATGGCCCCGCGGCTCTGCGCGGTGTTTTTGCTGCGGGCAAAGCGCGTGCGCAGCGCGCTGCGGATCGTCGGGATGACCTCATCCACGATCAAAATGGTCGTCAGCTCGCGCCACGTCGTGTCCGCCGCCCCGCCGCTCGAAGTCCTTGTCGTGATACCTCGCACCGGCGAGGAAACGCCGCCCACCGTCTCGATCGGCGTCACGCCGCCGCGCACCAGCTGGTCGATCTCATTGTCACTCAGTCTCTTGCCCGCCGCGCCGAAAAGCGTCAGCTCCGCGCCGTTGATAGGCACGGACGGGTCGGTGTTTCCCGCGATCACCGCCGCCACCGCCGCCGCGGCAAACACCGCGCTCATCGTACCGCCGTCGTCCGATGCGATATCCGGTCCCACCAGCACTACGCGCTCGCTGTTGACAGCCTTCGCGCGGTTCACCATCTGCGCGACCGTCTCTTCCGAACCACCGATGACCGCGATGCGCTCGCGTCTCGCCGCCGAGGCATCCTCTGCCGCCGTTTTGAGGAGCAGATGCACGCTCTGCGCCGCGCTGTCGCACACCATCACGCCGACATCTTCCTCATCAGAGAGCGCCGCAAACGCGCTCGCGTAGTCCTTCTCTTCACTCTCGTCCTTGCCCACGGCCACAGCCTTCACCGCGCCCGCTCCGTTGGCGAAGAGGAATTTGAGCAGCGTGCTCATGCCATACACGCCGCTCGCATCCTCCCCGAATACGCTCTTTCCCTCTTCATACGAGGTGATGAGCTCCACCTTATTGGCCGTCCCCTTCGTCGCCACCGCTGCCGCGCCGATCGTCTTCGCCGCAGCGCTCGCGCTCACCACGCTCGATGCGTCGTAGGACGAATACACGCCCGGCCGCTCATGGATCGTACTATTCACGTTCTTTCACCGTGCCTTTCAATACAAAATCGGTAAACACCGTCTCATCCTCCGCCGCCTCCGCGACAAAGTACGCCGCATATTTCGCGCTCGCGTCCAGCCGGAACATGCCCGTCGTCTTGTCCCAGCCGGTCTTGCCCCACTGGAGCGATCCGAGCTTCAGCCCCTCCGGCAGCGCCGTCATCATCGCCTGTGTGATCGTCTCCGCCGCTTTCTCGCAGCCCGCCGCGCCCAGCGTCCTCGGCGCATACACCTCGATGAGCAGCGTCAGCAGCATTTTTCTCCCGTAGGCAGATACCGTCTCCTGCGTCGCCTCGTCGACCTTTTCTCCCAGATACTGGGCCGCGCCGCTCTCCTCGATCACCGTCTCCTTCGTGCCGACCGCCGCCACCGCGGTCGCATACCGCTTGAGCTGTTCTTCGCTGTAACTCTCGATCGCCGCGCACCCCGCCGCCTTGATTGCCGCAGCCACCGCGCGCTTCACCTGTCCGACCGCCGTCATGCCTCTTCCTCCTTCGGATGCAGCATCGCCCAGTAGTAGGCGATCTCCTCACCCACGTAAAACGGCCCCGCCGCGCGCACGACATACCGCTTCTCTCCGCACTGCACAAAGTCGCCCATTGCGACCGCAACGTCCGCCGGTCCCAGATACCGCCAGCACTGCTCGTCGACCGCGCCCAGCGCCGTCACAGAGAACGGCTCCTCGCCGTTCTCCCTCTTCACAAGCTGCAAAAACGCCTTCGTCTCCGCCATCTCTCCGCCGCGCAGCACCGAAACGCTCATGCCGTAGCGTGCGAATGCCTCACTCAGTGCCCGATTCATGCTTCCACCCCGCGGAAGCAGAACCCGCCGTCCGTCGTATACGGACGCATCAGCGCCCACGCCTGCTCGCGCAGCAGCGACAGTCTTTTGCTCCCCTCATCGGACGAACGCTTCGTCACTGTCAGGTCGCCCGCGCGCAGGGAGGAAAACTCCTCCCCACCCGCTCTCGCGCTCTCCAGCGCGGCCGCCGCCAGCCACGACGCCGCGCAGATAAACGCGCTCTCGCAGTCCTCCTTGGCGACGCCCTCTTTCAGCGCGCGCACAAGGCTCTCCTCCTGCGCTGTGCAGATCATTCGGAGCATGCTCTTCTCGCTCTCGTCCGCCTTGCTCAGCGCACACGCGATCGAAAAGATCTGCTCGCTCATGCTCTCCGCCATTCGCTCTTCCTCCTTACTTTTTACTGTAAGGACAGCACCTTCGAGGCCTCCTGATACGGCTTTGCAAAGCCGGAAATGCTCGTGATGGCCGCGCGCTCCAGCTGGCGGTCGATGAGCTTGTCGTACTCGACCAACACCTCGCTGCCACAGATGCGCTCGAGCGCATAGTTCTTGTCAAGGCCGATGATCTTGCCCGCGGGCATCGCGCTCGTGCGCAGGAGCTTCGCACCCAGCGGGGTCGCGAGCGTGCCCGTGCCCTGGAAGTTGAGGCCCGTCAGCGGGTTCTGGAACTCCGAGAGCTTGAGCATCGCGAGCATCATGTCGCTGCCCATCAGCATCGTGTTCATCGTATAGGGGTCAAACTGCGACCAGAAGCCCAGCAGCGCGTCATAGCTCAGCGTGCCCTTCGTGCCGCCGATGCCGTCATCGCCGATGGTATAGCTTGTTGCCGCATTGTTGTTGCCGTCGCCGTTCATCAAAACGTCGATGGCGTCCTTTAAGTGCATGCGCGCGATGTACGCGCCGATCTGGCGCAGCGTCACAGAGAAGAGGTCCAGTCGCTGGAAGCGGATAGCCTCATAGGACGCGACCAGCATTCTGCCGCGCTTGTGGAGCTTCACGAGATTTTCCTGCGTGCGGATGCTGGTCGTCGGGATGCCCGCGCCCTCCTCCACGCGCTTGAGCTCCTTGTCGTCGTCCGTCGGAACGGACGCGATAGAGCGGTAGTCCATGCCGTCAAAATTCGTCACGGTCGCAGTGATGTCGGGCAGGATGTCGCTTTCCATGCCCTGGCGCACCACGCGGGAAACAAACTCCGGGAACAGCACGGACGATTCGCTCGTGTGGAAAAACTTTTCCACCATGTCGCTGCCCGCGCCTTTGACGTGGATATCAAAGCGCTTGAGCTGGCGCTGGAAGGCGTCGAGTCCCTCGAGCGCCGTGCCCTTGTAGTTCTCGCTCGGGTCGAGCGATTCGAGCACCTTCAGAAAGCTCTTGCCGCTTTGACCGTACATGCCCTTTTCGAGCTTCACATTTTCATACTGATAAGCCATTTGTCCTTCTCCTCCTTAAAGCTTGATGACAGCCTTGTTCGCCGCGCTGTCCACGCTCAGCACAAGATAGCTGCTGCCGTTCTGGTTCTCGCCTGGCTTGCTCACGCCGCCCGAGCCGTCCGCCACCAGCTCGCTAAAGCCTACCGCAGGCGCCGTGCCGCTGTACTTCACGCTCGCAAGGCCGCCGAGCTGCACCGTGCAGGCCTTGCCGTCATGCGCGACGGCGCGCACCACGCCGCAGAAGCCGTCGCCCGCCGTGCACTTGCCCACCGTGCCGTTCGCGCTCACCTTCACAATGTCGCCCTCGCTGACCGCGCCGCAAACAAACGTTGCGCACCACTCGCCGATGCCCTCATAAGAAATGCTCATACCGTTCCTCCTTGATCTGTTGTTCTATCCAAAAAGCGCCGCTGCTTTTTGTTCCTTTTCACACGCGAAAGTCGCTCTCGTCCTCCGCCACTTTCGTCTTCTCGCCGTAAGTGAGCTGCGTGCGCAGCCCCAGCTTTTTCGCCATCTTCCCGCGATACAGCTTCTCCATCTCCTTGAGCTCGCTCTCGTCGAGCTTTTCCGCGAGCTTTTCAATGGCCTCGCCATCCGCCTCCTGCTCGCACACGAGCATCAGCCGCTTCACCTCGCCGCGCAGCTCGCTCAAATAGCGCTTGCCCAGCGCCGCCTGCTGTTCAAGCGTTTCAAGCTCCCTCTGGTTCGCTCTCGACCCGCGCCGCTTGACGAGCGTCTTGAGCGTGCCCGCGTCCTCTCCGCCGCAGCGCTTCAAAACGCCCGCTCTCGGCTGCGCCGGCACCGCTACAAAACTCCACTCATACGCGTCCTGCGCGTTCACAAGCTCCGCGCAGCACACCTTGCCGCCGTACACCTCGCCCTTTTTGTGCGCGCAGGTGTTGATGTCCTCACCACAGATGGAGCACACGCACCTTTCCACGCTGCACCCCACGCTCACTTCCTTTTTGATGCCGCCCTCGATCTGCGCGATCAGCGCATCGTTCTCGCCGCCGCGCAGCATATACGCATAGCCCTTGAGATGGCAGCGCCCCTCGCCCTGCGAGCAAACACCCTCTTCCTCCACGATCTCCGTGCGGTAGATGCGCGCCGCCTGCCCCTTCGCCGTCCACTCGTGGTCAAAAATGCCGCTTTTGCCCACAAACAGCTCCGCGAGCTCTTCGAGCGTCGCGCGCGGAAAGCGCTCGCCGTCCCGGTCCACCTCGTTGTCGCACAGCCGCACGGCAAAGGTGTAGACCTCGTCCTCTTTGAGCGCGCGCTTCGTGAACTGATTGATGATTGCCAGTTCCTCGCGCGTCACCATGCTGTTTTTGAGCCCATTGCTCTCTTTTCTCACTTCCATGCTCATTTCCCCTCCGCTTCATCATTTTCCTGCCTGAGCTTTCGCGCCTGCTGCAAGTAGAGTGCCGCTTTGGCCTCCTCCACCTCATCCTGCAGGTTGATGTCCTCCCAGTCCACCACCGCACGGCAGCCGTAGCCGTGCATCCTAAGCCACAGCGTACAGACGCGCTCGATGACCGGTTCGAGCGTGCGCCGCAGCGCTGTGATCTCGCTTGTCAGCATATCCGCCTGCTGCGAGCTCATCCGCTCGGTCGACGACCAGCTCAGCCCCAGCATAAACGGCGGCAGCCCCGTCTTCGCCACCAGCTGCTCTAAGATCTGCCGTACCGGCGTCTCGCTGTCCAAGATCTGGTTGTCCGCGCCGATGGCCTTGATCGATACATCGCCCACCGATACAAAGTCGCGCACGCTGCCGTTTCTGCCCTCCTGCATCGCCCGCGACCATTCCTCGGCGATCTGCTCGGCGCGCTCCTGTGCCGCCCCGCGGTCGAGCTCGCCGTCCTGCGGCTTATACGTCACCGCGAAGCGCACATTGCCGCAGCGGTCCCAGTTCTTTCCCATCGCGTCGTAAATTTTCAGCAGCAGCCCCGTTAAGTACGGCATCGACCGCAGCATTGAAACGCCGTAGGGATGCTCTATCTCTGGATTGAGCGGAGTAAAGAGCAGTAGGTCCTGATACTCCAGCGGCACGCTACGCCCGCCGCCATCCACACCGCACAGGCAGAATTCGAGCGGATTGTCCCCCTCGCGCACCTCCACCTGCGAAACGTCCGCGCACAGCACCGCCGCGATCTCGCGCCCCTCCGCGTCCGGTACGATCTCGCCCACCGCGCGCCCGCAGGTCAAAAGCGAATCGAGGTAACAGTCCAAAAAGGCGTTGATGCCCCTCTGCCCTCTACCCACCGGTACCTCGCGCAAAAAGCGCTGCAAGCCCTGCTCCGCCCGCTCGTTGCCGCATGCCACGCGCACGCCGCCCGTCAGCCGGATCAGCTTGCAGATGGCCGCGTCCACCACCGGCACCGCCTCGCGCACCTCGCGGTAAAGCGCTGTCTCCCCGTCCAGCAGCGGCACATAGCTCTCAAGCCGCCCGAATGTACTGCGTCCGCCGCTGCGCAGCTGCACGGCGGTCTCGCCGCCCGTGCTTCTCTCCTTCTGCCAGGGTACTTTCATCCTGTCCTCTCCTTTTCCGTTTTGTTCATCGCGCCGCGCGCTCCACCGCGCGCATTGCAATGCCGCCTCCGCGTTCCTTTTTCGCGATCGACACGGCAAAATACCGCATCTCATCCATCGCGTGATCTCTCTCCTTTTTCGGCCGGTCTCTTCCCGTTCCGCTGTCCTCCCAGCAATACGCCGCGATCTCGGCAAGGCAGCTCTCGCAGCCCTCGCAGATCACGATCTTTCGCTGCTTCAATAGGTTCGCCGTCACGCGGATACCGTCCGCCACATCGTTGTCCGCCTTGCTCACGGGGAAGCCCTCGCGCCGCAGCGCCTCGATAAAGCTCGCCGCCGACGGGTCGACGATCACCTTTTCCACCGTCTCCCCCGCTGCGAACTTTTTAAGGTCCGCCACATACTCCGCGTCTGTCTTCTGCTGCCCCTCTCTGCGCGAATCGAAGTAATACTCCCTCGCCCGGTACCACACGCCGTCCTTGAGCGCCCACAGGCCAAAACTCGTCGGATTCACCGTCCCGTAGTCGATGGAGATTCTCACCCGCTCCCACGGCTTTTCCGGCACCCGCCCGCAGTACTCCTGCGGCGTAAAGAAGTCATAGATGAGCCCCTTCGCCGCCGTCCACTCGCCCAGGATGAACCGTCGGTAAAATGTCCCGCTGTACGCCTTTTCGTACCGCGCCCGAATGCGCGGCGAGAGCGAGGGATTGTCGTCCATCGTAAAGTGCAGATACAGCGCCCCGCGCTCTTCCGCGCGCAAGATCCACTCGCGGTAAAACCAGTGCATCGGCCCCTCAGGGTTGCAGTTGAACCACAGCTTGCTGCCCGATATGCTGCATCGTGCGCTTGCCTGCTCCACAAAAGAGCGCGGCATCAGCGCCGCCTCGTCGAACAGCACCCCCGCCAGCGTCACGCCCTGAATAAGCGCCGCGCTCCCCTCATCGTAGCCGCCGAAGAGGTAAAACCGGTTTTCCCGTCCGCCGCTGCGCACGATCACCAGATTCTCGCTCCGCTTCTCCTCGCAGTGAAAGCCCAGCGCCGTCACCTTCGGCAAGATCTCGTGCAGCACATTTCGCCGCAGCGACACGATCGTCTTCCCGCACAGCGCAAATTGCTCGCCGCTAAAGCGCCGCATCGCCCACAGGAAAAAGCCCATCCCCATCGACAGCGTCTTCCCGCTTCGCACCGCCCCGTCGCAGATGATCGCGTCGTACTCTTTGTACTTGGGGTTCGCCCACCAGGTCATCGCCGTCTTCTGCTTGGCGGAAAACTGCTTCACGGCCGCCAATCGTCCTTCTCCTCTCCCGCCTGCTCCAGCGCCTCCAAGAACTCCGCCGCCTCGTCCGCGTCTCCGCCGCCCAGCATGTCATAGAGCGCGCTGAGCGCCTTTACCCGGTCGACGAACTTGACCTCCACCGTGCCGTTGGCGTTTCTCTTGAATTCCGCCACCGCCGACAAGTCCATCTTGCGGATCAGCTGCGCCGTCGGCTCGCTCAGATACGTCAGCTCCACGCCCCGGTTCACCCGTCCGAACGCGATCTTCTTGAGCGCCTCGATCACATCCTCGCGCCCCAGCTCCTTTTTCTCCATCGTGTCCCCCCATTTTGTTTTCTCTTTTCACCCGAACCCCGCCGCACCCGTTTTGTTGCACAGTCGTATGCACGCGCGCAAAATTTTGCGCGCAAAAAAATGCCGCGCACCGTGCGGCAGTAAAAAAGGGAGGGGTATCTCTTTTCAAAAAGAGATACCCCTCCCTTAAACCCTCCCAGAGAAAATTTTACATTGCAAGCGAGCAGCTCGAAGAGCTGCAATGCTTGCCGATTGCACTGCCAAGTGCGCGGCGTTGCCGCGTCTGATTTTGCTATACGATTTGGCTTACTCCTACTATCCGCTGCCGCTCTGCCCATCTTGTAGAAGTACAGCCTAATTTCCGTCTAACGGGGTACTACTCAATGCGGCGAGCGCAGCAATGCCGCATTCGGCACGCAGTCTGCCGCCAAGCAATCGTCACTCGCGCCTCACGGTAGTAAGGCGCGGTTGCAACATGCAACAAAACGCAGGGATTCATGGCGAAGCCATGTACACCGCACTTACATTGCGCAGCGCGTGCAGCCCGGTAGACCTTTAGCGCCGCCCGCAGGCGGCGCAATCCCCAAACCCGCCGCAGCGAAAACAAAATAGCCCCGCCCCAGGGCCAAAACCGGGGGGCGGGGCTGGAGCGGAGGGGCGCGCCGCCGCAGCGGCGCGGCGGCCAAAGGCCGCTGAAGCAAGCCCCCCTACCTTGGCTGCCCGCAGCAAGACCGGCGAACGGGGCGACGGCGGCGGAGTGGCCCCGGAGGAGCCAACCGCCACCACTCCAAAAAAATGGGATGGCGGGAGCCTGCCGGAGGGGCCGCCCGCCGCCGCTGCCGCGCGAGACGGCGCAGCAAGGGCACAGGGGGGCGCAGCGGAACCCCGCAGCGGGCGCGCAGGCTTTTGCCCCCAGCGGACGCCGCCATCTGCGAAGCGGGGGCGGCGGGCGCGGTTAAGGGGCAAAGCCGATGAGGGCCGCGGCCCGCCGTTTCGGCGGGACGGGGCCGCGCGCATACCGAAGAGTGCTGACGCCATCAGGCGGCAGCACAACGAGCGGCAACGGGGGGCGGCACGGCAGCGGCGCAGGCCGCGACGGAGCCCCCCACGGCAGCCGCGAGCATCCCCCATGCACCCACAGTCTCCGCCGCGAGCTACCGTCACGCGGCGGAAGTGGGGGCCCTATTTATAGGGCCACCACTCTTCCCCGCGTTCGGCGTAGTAGTCGCTGACGTATTCGACGCACAGTTGCTCGTATTCGTCTTGTAGCATCCGGTAGGCCGCATAGCGCTCTTCGGCGGTGTGCGGCGGGCGAACCGCGTGACGTTCGGCGACCCACGTGCCGTGCGCTTCCGCATGGCAGCGCCAGCAGAGCGTGATGAGGTTGCAGGGCGTGTCATTGCCGCCGCAGCTGCGATGAACGATGTGATGAATCTGCAAGCCGTGCGTGTCGTCGCACAGCGCGCAGCGGTAGCCGTCACGGGCATAGACGGTCTTTCGTGTCTCGTTCGGGATGGATGCGGACAGGTTTCTTTTGGTCTTCATGATCGAAGCCCCCCTTTCGTTTGATACCCGCGCAGCAACACGCCTGTCAAGGGTGGCCGACAGGCCACTTGCGAAGCCCTTGACGGGCGTGTTATCCACAGAGTTTTCCACAAACGAAAGGGGGGCTTGATTCTGAAGACCGCAGGCAGCAGCATCCATCCCGAACGGGACGAACGCTGCCGCTGGGCTGCTGCTGCGCGCTGCGCGACGACGTTCTTCCAGGTCACGGGATACGCCCTGCGGCCTTGTCGCGCTCTGCGACCGTCTCAGAGGGCGGCACGTGGGGCGTCGAGCGTCACGCGGTTCTCCCGTTCATACGCTGCGAGCTCTTCGAGGACCAGCGTGCGCAGCAGCGAATAGCGCGTGGTCCGTATCCAGAAGCAGTAGGCGTCGAGACGGGCCAGCTCCACCGGCGTTAGCTTGGTTCCGATAGAATGCAGATGTTCCGCGTCCCACGCTCGCCGCTGCTGCTGCCGTTTCGCTTCCGCTTCCGTCATTCCCTGCACCATGACGCCAACCCCGCAATGAACGCAGCGTTCGTCGCCTTGCCCTTGTCATAGGCTGCAATGTTCCCGAGATAGTGTTTGAGCATGTCTGGATTGCCATACGTGTAGGCCCATTCTATCGCGTGCCGGATGCAGCGTTCGACCCTTGATGCTGTTGTGTCGTGCTTGGCTGCGATGGCCGGATATAGCTCTTTTGTCATGTGGTGCGCCAGCTCTTCGTCCGCTGCGACCAGCTTTACACCGTCCACGATGTACCGCCAGCCCCGCACGTTCGGCTGCACGCCAATTAAGCGCAGCATGACCGCAATTTGACACTCTAAGGCTTTTTCTTCCACCAGTAAGACCCCCATTTCGTGTTGTTCTGGTAACCCCAATCTTAACAAGAAACTTGTAATTCGTCAAGATGTAGTGCTATCCGATTCAAGAAAACACTACATATGGTGCCTGCGTCGCAAGACGCATGCCTAGGGTGGCGAAGCCATGTACACCGCACCTGATTGCGCAGCGCGTGCAGTCATTCAAGCCCAAAGCTGCCAATGTGCGGGGTCAAGGGGCAAGGCCCCTTGCGTTCTCTTGGGGGATTTAAAGGGGGCCATTCTCTCACGTGAGAGAATGGCCCCCTTTATTCGCACCCCTGCGCGGCGCAGGGGAATCCCCTCCCAGCATGGGAGACAATTATTCGAGAATGAGCTTTTCCAGCTCACTCGCATCATCGGCGATCATCTTCGCGCCGGCTTCGATCACAACTTCCCTCGAGCGGAAACCCCAGCTCACAGCGATGACGTCCAGTCCGGCGTTCAGCCCCGTCTGCACGTCCACTTCGGAATCTCCGACAAACACCGCGTCTTTTTTCTCCACGCCCAGCGCCTTGAGCGCTTCCTCCGCCATGTCGGGGTACGGCTTGCAGCGCACGCCGTCGCTCGGGCCGACGGCAAAGTCCATCCGGTCGCCGAAATACTCACGGCTCAACTTCTGCACCGCGCTGTCCGGCTTGTTCGACACGACCGCCAGCTTGATGCCCTTTGCCTTCAGCTCGCTCAGCATGTCCAAAAGTCCGTCGTACACCCGTGTTTTGATCTGGCAGTGGTCCTGATAGTACGCGCGGTACGCCGCGAGCGTCTCCATGATCTTTTCCTCGCTCGTCCCCTCCGGCACGGCGCGGCGGATCTGCTTTTCCGCCCCGTTGCCGACAAAGCGCCGCATCTCCTCAAGGCTCCGCTCTGGATAGCCCATCTGCCGCAGTACATGGTTCGTGCTGTCGCGCAGGTCCTCCAGCGTATCGAGCAGCGTCCCGTCCATATCAAAAAGAACCGCTTTATAGCTCATAAATTATCCTCTTTTCGCACTTTTGTTGCCTCATTATAGCCGCCGCATGCACAAAGTTCAAGTGCCTTTATCCAAACATATCTATGCCCTCTGTCCTCTTGTTTCTCTTTTTCTTCTCTGATATAATTATTAAATGATTTTATAGATAAGGAGCGCTGTCATCATGCATGAACTGGAACGTCTCTATCATATCCACTGCGCCAAGGGCGAGGTCGGCCGCTATGTGATCCTGCCCGGCGACCCCGGCCGCTGCCCCTCCATCGCCGCGCTGTTCGACGATGCCCACCTCGTCGCGCGCAATCGCGAATACACCACCTACACCGGCACGCTGCTGGGCGAAAAGGTCTCCGTCTGCTCCACCGGCATCGGCGGCCCGTCCGCCTCCATCGCCATGGAGGAGCTGCATCAGCTCGGGGCCGACACCTTCATCCGCACCGGCACCTGCGGCGGCATTGACTTAAACGTCAAGTCCGGCGACATCGTCGTCGCCACCGGCGCCATCCGCTACGAGCACACCTCGCTTGAATACGCGCCCATCGAGTTCCCCGCCGTCGCCGATTTCGACATCACCCTCGCCCTTCGTCAGGCATCCGAAGAGCTCGGCTACTGCACCCACACCGGCGTCGTCCAGTGCAAGGACAGCTTCTACGGCCAGCACTCCCCGGAAAAGAGCCCCGTCTACTACGAGCTTCTGCAAAAGTGGGAGAGCTGGAAGCGCCTCGGCGTCAAGGCAAGCGAAATGGAGTCCGCCGCAATGTTCGTCGTCGCCTCCGCGCTCGGCTGCCGCTGCGGCTCCTGCTTCCACGTTGTCTGGAACCAGGAGCGCGAAAAGGCCGGCCTCGATCAGGACATGAGCGAGGACACCTCCGCCTCCGTCAAGGTCGCCGTCGAAGGTCTCAAGAAGATCATCCAGCGTGACCGCGAGCTCGCCGCGCTCCCGAATCACGATCAAAAGCTGCTCGAAAAGAAAGAAAAGGGGCTTCTCCATGAGTGATAAAAAGGTCATCGGTATCCTCGGCGGCATGGGTCCTCTCGCTACCGCCGACCTCTTTCAGAAGATCACCCTGCACACGGCTGCCTCCTGCGATCAGGACCATCCGCGCGTGTGCATCGACTCCAATACCAATATTTCCGACCGCACGGCAGCCCTCCTGCACGGTGGCGCCGACCCCGTCCCCGAAATGGTCAAGAGCGCGCAGCGCCTCGAGTCCATCGGCGCGGATCTTCTCATCATGCCCTGCAACACCGCGCACAACTTTTATGACGCCGTCGCCTCGTCCGTCTCCATCCCCGTTCTGCACATGATCGCCATCACGCGCGACGCGCTCAAGTCCCGCGGCGTCAAGTGCGCCGGTCTCCTCGCGACCGACGGCACCGTCCAGACCGGCATCTACCAGCGCACGTTCGAGGGCAGCGGCGTCGAGCTCCTCACCCCCGACAACACCGAAGATCAATCCGCCGTCATGGACATCATCTACAACGGCGTCAAGGCCGGCGACCTCACGCATGACGCGACCGCCTTCCGCTCCGCCTGCGAGCATCTTCTCGCGCGCGGAGCCGAGGTTCTGATCCTCGGCTGCACCGAGCTCCCCCCCGCGTTCGACATCTATCATCTCGATTACCCCAACGTCGACCCGACGCTCGAGCTGGCGCTCGCCGCCGTCCGCGCCGCGGGCTGCCAGACAAAGTGAGGAGACGCGCATGAGCTACGCCGATCAGGTCTTCCGCGCCAACTGCCTCGACATTCTCCAAAACGGCGTGCGCGACGACGACCTCACCGTCCGTCCCCACTGGGAGGACGGCACCCCCGCCCACACGATCAAAAAATTTGGCCTCGTCAACCGCTACGATCTCCAAAAGGAGTTTCCCATCCTCACGCTGCGCCGTACGTATCTCAAAAGCGCGGTGGACGAGCTCCTCTGGATCTGGCAGAAAAAATCCAACAACGTCCACGACCTCTCTTCCCACATCTGGGATGCCTGGGCGGACGAAACCGGTTCCATCGGCAAGGCCTACGGCTATCAGTTTGGCGTCAAGCACCAATACAAGGAGGGCATGTTCGACCAGGTCGACCGCGTGCTCTATGACCTCAAGCATAACCCCGCCTCGCGCCGCATCCTCACGAGCCTCTACAATTTCGAGGACCTACACGACATGAACCTCTACCCCTGCGCCTACTCCATGACCTTCAACGTCTCGAACGGCACGCTGAACGCCATCCTGAATCAGCGCTCGCAGGACATGCTCGCCGCCAACAACTGGAACGTCTGTCAGTACGCGGTGCTCGTCCACATGTTTGCTCAGGTCTCCGGCCTCAAAGCAGGCGAGCTTGTCCACGTCATCGCCGACGCGCACATTTACGACCGCCACATCCCCATCATCGAAAAGATGCTCGCAGAGCCGGAGCACCCCGCCCCGCAGTTCACACTCGATCCCGCCGTGACGAATTTCTACGCTTTCACCCCCGACAGTGTCCGGCTGGAAAATTATCAGTTCAGTCCCTTTGAAGACAAGATCCCCATTGCCGTTTGAGCATTCGCGCCGGCAAAATTTATAGAGAAAGCCATGGAGTTGATACTATGACCGCAATCGTCTGCGTTTCCCAGAGCTGGGGCATCGGCCGCGACGGCGCGCTGCTGTTCCGCATCTCTGCTGACCACAAGCGTTTCCGCACCCTCACCGTCGGCAAGACCGTCATCCTCGGCCACAAGACCCTCGACACCTTCCCCGGCGGCAAGCCCCTCAAGGACCGCCGCAACATCGTCCTCTCCCACCGCGACCTCGACGTCTCCGGCGCGGAGATCGCCCACTCGTTTGACGAGGCCGCCGCCCTCGGCGGCGACGACGCTATCGTCATCGGCGGCGCCAGCGTCTACATGGCGCTCCTCTCCCGCTGCGACCGCGTCTACGTCACCAAGGTCGACTCAGACCCCGACGCCGACAGCTTCTTCCCCAACCTCGACGACAATCCCGACTGGCGCATCGAGTCGGAGAGCGAGACCTTTGAGGAAAACGGCCTCAAGTTCCGCTATGTCGACTATGTCCGCAAGTAAAAAGAGGGGCCTTGGCCCCTCTTTTACTTGCGCCCTAAAGGGCACGCGGAAGCAGCGCCAGCGGCGCTGCACGGGAAAAGGGGGCTATTCTCTTTCACGAAAGAGAATAGCCCCCTTTAAATCCCCCAAGAGAAAGGTTTCGATTGGCAGTCTGAGGCTCGAACAGCCTTTATGCCTCCGGAATGCAAATGCTTGCGCGCGGCTTCGCCGCGTTTGGTGTTGCTATACGACTTGACTCTCTCCTATTATCCGCTGCCGCTCTGCCTGCGATTCGGTAGCCTTACGCAATTTCCGTCTACTTTGGCTTTGTACGGTCTTGCTGGTGCCTGCCAAGGCGGCATTGCTGCGCTCGCCGCGGTTAGGTGGTGCGTTTCTCGCGGGGATAGGGTTCTTTTTCGTCGGTCAGGCCGACGAGATAGTCGATGCTTGTATGGTAGAATCCGGCGAGCTGCCCGGCGTATTCCAGCGGAAGCGCTCGCTCGCCGCGCTCGTATTTGGAATAGAGCGACTGGTCGCACATCAAAAATTCTGCGATCTGCTTTTGCGTGAAGTCTTTATCCTCCCGCAAATCACGAATCCGTAACTTCATTTACATCACCACTGCGATTATATCGTAAGACAATATGTCCTATTGACTTTTTGGACATATTGTCCTAAGATGAGCATTGAGGTGATTTCATGGAGAAGCAAACCTGCAATGATTGCGAGCATTTTCGCAGACATTATATCTTTACCGATGGAGAATACAGGGCATTGTACTACGGTCACTGCACCAGCAGGCGCTGCAAAAAACGAGAGGCGGACACCCCCGCCTGTGAAGATTTTACTCTCAAACCACCCCCACCCAAAGACCCCGCCAAATACTACATCGCCCACATCAAACTAATTCCAGCAGAAGACTAAACAGCGCGGCGAGCGCAGCAATGCCGCGCCCGCAGGCAGTCTGCCGCCGGTCCACCGTCACTCGCGCCTCACGATAGTAAGGCGCGGTTGCTGAATGAACCGACTCGCAGAGACTCGTGGCGAAGCCACGTACACCGCACCTGATTGCGCAGCGCGTGCAGTTCTTCAAGATAAAAACTGCCAATGTGCGGGGTCAAGGGGCAAGGCCCCTTGCGTTCTCTTGGGGGATCTAAAGGGGGCCATTCTCTCACGCGAGAGAATGGCCCCCTTTGCCGCACCCCTGCGGGTACGCAGGGAAAAGCACGCAGCGCTGCCGCGCTGCATCACGCGCAGCGGAACGCTTCCACAGCCGCCCCATCCGCGCAGCGATACAGCCGCCCGCCCTTGGCGTAAAACGTCTCATTCCCCTCGTCGCATTCGACGTTCCAGCGCAGACGCCACACTGTCTCGGCTCCGTTTTCGTCATAGCCCTGCCAGCCGAAGCAGCTGACCTCGTTCAGCGCTTTCACGTTCCTCCCAAGCCGCAGTGTCACCGTGCAGTCGACGATCTTCGCGTTCGGATAGTCCTTTTCCGCGTCCGCCGCAACTTCCTCGTCACCGAAGACGACCTGGGTATTCCATATCTCCGGCGCGTTCAGCGCAAACGCCGTCGGCACACCGCGGCCGATATACCCGCCGAGCGCCGTCACCTTGTAGCCGTGCACTTCATCGGGAATGACGATCACCGCGCCGTCGCTCCCGTCCCAGTCAACGTCCGCCGCAAAGGCTTGATGCGTCACCACGTTGCGGTAGTAGCGCTGCCCGTCTGTGTCTGTCCAATCCGCCGCGCGGTATCCCTGCGCACCGGTCAGCATCCATAAGAGGACTCCGACCGCCGCGGCGATCAGCGCGACCGGCAGCGCGATCGCGCCCATCTTTCCGGAACGTTTCTTCTGCATGAGAATACTCCTTTCTTCATCCTTGCAAAGGGTCTTTTCATTTCCATCCAAGTTGATTATAATAGACAGACACCGCATTTGTAAAGGAGGTCCACCGCATGGCGACGCTCAACACCGATATCCGCTATATCAAGGGCGTGGGCGAAGCGCGCGCCAAGTCGCTCGCCAAACTCGGCATCACCGACCTGCACTCCCTCCTTTCCTACTTTCCCCGCGCCTACGACGACCGCCGCACGTACAAGAAGATCGCCGACCTCATCCCCGGAGAGAATGCCTGTGTCTGCGCCGTCATCGCGGGCGAGCCCAGGCTCTCGCGCATTCGCAAGGGGCTCGACCTCGTCAAGCTCCGCGCCGTCGACGAAACCGGCGCACTTGAACTTACCTATTTCAACCAGTCCTACCTCAAAAACACCTTTCACACCGGCGACGCCTACGTCTTCTTCGGCCGTGCCGAGGGTACGCCGAGCCGCCCGCAGATGACCAATCCCCTCTTTGAGCGCGAGGGCGCGCACCAGATCACCGGCCGCATCATGCCCATCTACCCGCTCACCGCGGGCGTCAGCCAGTCGATGCTCTATAAGGCCGTCGAACAGGGCCTTGCCGCCTGCGTCGACGAGCTTCCTGACATCCTTCCTGAGAACGTCCGCCTCGTCTACCAGCTCTGCCACACCCGCTTTGCCTACGAAAACATCCACTTCCCCACAGACGACGAAGCCCTCTCCGCCGCGCGCCGCCGCCTTGCGTTCGAAGAGCTTTTCCTGCTCGCGCTCGGCCTCAAGCTCCTGCGCGAGCGCCGCACGTTCGTCGCGGGAAAACAGTGCAAAAAAGTCGGCCTTTCGCCCTTTTTCGCCGCTCTCCCCTTTTCCCTCACCGGCGCGCAGCGCCGCGCCATCGGCGATATCGCGCGCGACCTGACCGGCGAGCGCCCGATGAACCGCCTCGTGCAGGGCGACGTCGGCTCGGGCAAAACGATGGTCGCCGCCGCCGCCATCTACATGGCCGCAAAAAATGGTCTCCAATGCGCCCTCATGGCCCCGACAGAAATTCTTGCCGAGCAGCACTATCGCTCGCTCGCCCCGCTTTTGGAGCCACTCGGCATCCCCTGCGCACTGCTCACCGCCTCGACCAAGGCCAAGGAGCGCCGCGCGCTGAACGAACGTCTCCGTTCCGGCGAGCTCTCCCTCGTCATCGGCACGCATGCCCTGCTCTCGCCTGACGTGCAGTACCAAAACCTCGGGCTCGTCGTCACCGACGAGCAGCACCGCTTCGGCGTCGACCAGCGCGCCGCGCTGTCCGCCAAGGGCGATAACCCGCATCTTCTTGTCATGTCCGCCACGCCTATCCCGCGCACGCTTGCGCTGATGATCTACGGCGATCTCGACGTCTCCATTCTAAATGAGCTCCCCCCCGGACGGCAGAAGATTGACACCTTTGCCGTCCCGTCGAGCTATCACGAGCGTATCTACGCTTTTTTGCGCAAGCTCGTCGCCGAGGGCCGTCAGGCCTACATCGTCTGCCCCATGGTCTCGGAAAACGACGAGCTCCCCGACGAGCGCAAGGCCGTCACCGCCTACGCGGAAACGCTTCAAAAAGAGGTCTTCCCCGACCTTCGCATCGCTCCCATCCACGGCAAGATGAAACCCAAGGAAAAGGACGCCGTCATGCGCGCCTTCGCCGCGCACGAGATCGACGTGCTCGTCTCCACCACCGTCATTGAGGTCGGTGTCGACGTGCCGAACGCCGCGCTCATGCTGATTGAAAACGCCGAGTGCTTCGGCCTCTCCCAGCTCCACCAGCTGCGCGGCCGCGTCGGCCGCGGCCGGCACAAGTCCTATTGCGTCCTCGTTTCCGACAACAAGGGCGAGGAAAACAAGCAGCGTCTCAAGGTCATGTCCTCCACGAGCGACGGCTTCGCCATCGCGGAAGAGGACTTGAAGCTCCGCGGCCCGGGCGACTTTTTCGGCTCCCGCCAGCACGGCCTGCCGTCGCTTCGCGTCGCCGACCTCTCGTGCGACTTATCCCTTCTGCACGAGACGCAGTCCGCCGCCGAGCAGCTCCTCGCCGCCGACCCCGCGCTCAAAAATCATCCGCTGCTCAAAGCCCGCGTCGAGCTTCTCTTCGAGCTCAACGCCGATGCCATGAATTGAAATAAAAAAGTCAGGCCTGCTGGCTTGACTTTTTTACGCTTTGTAGTACGATTAATATAACTAATCATACTTCAGGAGGTTGATTTTATGGAAGTACCTCAGGGCAAGCACGCCTGGATGGTCAAGATCGGCGAAAAGGGCCAGTTTGTCATCCCCAAGGAAGCGCGCGACATTTTCGGCTTTCACCCCGGCGACGAGCTGCTCGTCCTCGGCGACGACGAGCGCGGCATCGCCATCCTGCCCAAGGTCATGCAGCGGGAATATATGCTGCGCATCTTTTCCGAAATGGACAACGGGGGCGACAGCAAATGAGCAAGATCGTCTTTTTCTGCATCCCGGCCTACGGCCACACCAACCCGACGCTCGGCGTCGTGCGCGAGCTCACCGCGCGCGGTCACGAGGTCCGCTACTACTCCTACGAACCCATGCGCACGCTCATCGAAGCCGCAGGCGCGCAATTCGTCACCTGCGACCCGTATGACTGCGAGCAGCACCTCACGCCCGCCGACGGCGCGCGCGTCGGCAAGGACATCGCCTTTTCGACGCACATTCTGGTCGAGACCACCCTCGCCCTCGACGAAATGGTCTGCGCCGACATGCGCGCTTACGCGCCCGACTGTATCGTCGCCGACTCGATGGCTGTCTGGGGCAAGGCCGTCGCCAAAAAGCTCGGCATCCCGTTCATCTCTTCGACCACGACCTTTGCCTTCAACCGCTATTCCGCCAAAGTCATGAAGCAGAACGGCGGCCAGATGCTCAAAATGATGCTCGCCATGCCAAAAATCAACCGCGACCTCCAGCGCCTCCGCGACCGCGGCTATCCCATCAAAAACATCCTCGACATCATCCAGAACGACGATCAGACTGACACCATCGTCTACACCTCGCCCGAATTCCAGCCCTGCGCCGACACGTTCTCAGACAAGTACGCCTTCGTCGGCCCGTCCATCCGCCCCGCGACAGAAAATATCGAAAAGACCCACGATGTACTCATCTACATTTCGATGGGCACAGTCAACAACGACCTCCTCCCCTTCTACCGCGCCTGTATCACCGCGTTCGCGGACTCGCCCTATCAGGTCATCCTCTCCACCGGCGAGCAGATCGACCGTTCCGCCCTCGGCACACTTCCCGACAACATCACCGCCCTCCCCCACGTCGACCAGATCGCCGTGCTGCAAAAAGCCGACGTCTTCCTCTCCCACTGCGGCATGAACAGTGCGAGCGAGAGTCTCTACTTTGGCGTGCCGCTCGTCCTCTTCCCGCAGACAAGCGAACAGGGCGGCGTCGCCGCCCGCGTCGCCGAACTTGGCGCGGGCCTCAAGCTCGAAAAAGCCGACGCCGCCTCCATCCGCACCGCGGTCGACGCCGTTCTGCAAACACCGTCGTATTGCGCAAACGCGCAGAAGATCCGTGAGAGCTTCCTCCGCTGCGGCGGCGCGAAAGCAGCGGTGGATAAAATTCTTTCTGTCGCTGACAGAAAATAGTTTCCCCATGCCGCATGGGGAACGGGGCAAAGGGGGATATTCTCTTTCACGAAAGAGAATATCCCCCTTTAAATCCCCCAAGAGAAAGGTTTCGATTGGCAGTCTCGGGGTTGAATAACCTTTATGCCTTCGGAATGCAACTGCCTGCGCGCGGCGTTGCCGCGGTTAGTGTTGCTATACGATTTGACTTTCTTCTATTATCCGCTGCCGCTCTGCCCATCTTGTAGGCGTACAACTTAATTTCCGTCTACCGTGGCACTCCTCAATGCGGCGAGCGAAGCAATGCCGCATTCCGCAGGCAGTCTGCCGCCGAGCCAACGTCACTCGCGCCTCACGACAGTAAGGCGCGGTTGCTGGATGTGTCGAATCGCAGGGATTCATGGCGAAGCCATGTACACCGCACCCACACTGCGCAGCGCGTGCAGTTATTCAAGCTACAGACTGCCAATGTAAATTTTCTCTAGGAGGGTTTAAGGGAGGGGTATCTCTTTTCTAAAAAGAGATACCCCTCCCTTTATCCGCACCCCCGCATCAGGCGGAGGAAAATCCGCTCTCTGCACCAGTGCAGAAAACCTTATTTCTCTTCCTGAGCCTTCAGCTTAGAAAGTTCTTCTTCCTCCAGCTGGCGATACGCCACCTTACCAACCAGAGTCTTGGGCATATCCTCCTTGAACTCGATGTCATACGGCATGGCGTACTTCGCCACATTCTTGCGGCAGTAGGCCAGAAGCACCTGCTTGGTCTCCTCGGTCGCGGGCACACCGGCGGCAAGCTTGACGAACGCCTTGACCTTCTGCATCTTGTAGGGATCGGGCACGCCGATGACGCAGCTCATCTGCACGTACTCGTGCGCGTCGAGGATATTTTCGATCTGGCCGGGATAGACATTGTAGCCGGACGAAATGATCATGCGCTTGGCACGGCCGCGGAAATAGACAAAGCCCTGCTCGTCCATCATGCCCAGGTCGCCCGTGTAGACCCACGTCAGGCCGTCGGCGTGCGTGCGAAGCGTCTGCGCCGTCTCTTCGGGATTGTTCATGTACTCCTTCATCACGGTCGGGCCCGCGAGCAGGATCTCGCCCTCCTGCCCGTAGGGAACCTCCCGGTCAGTGTCCGGCTCGACGATCTTGATGTAGGTATCCGGGAACGGCAGGCCGATGGAGCCCTCCTTGAACATGTGCGGCGGTGTCAGGCAGCAGGCCGTGACCGTCTCGGTCGTGCCGTAGCCCTCGCGCACCTGAATGGACGCCTTATGGTCGTAGAGGAACTTGTCGAACTTCTTCTTCAGCTCGATCGACAGGCTGTCGCCGCCGGAGAATACGCCCTTGAGCGAGCTGAGGTTCGCCCCGTCCATGCTCGGCAGGCGCAGCAGCGCTTCGTAAAGCGTCGGAACACCCGCGATGAAGTTGCACTTGTACTTCACGATCTGCTTGGCGTAGCTCTTGGCCGTGAAGCGCGGGATCAGGATGCAGCGTCCGCCCTGCGAGAGCATCGTGTGCACGCACACGCCGAGGCCGAAGCCGTGGAACAGCGGCATCGCCGCCAGCATGCGGTCGCCGGGACGGAACATTGGGTTCGCCGCGATGACCTGCTGGCCGAGGGCGTTGAAATTCTTGTTCGTCAGCACGATGCCCTTTGTTGTGCCGGTCGTACCGCCGGAATAGAGGATCACAGCGGGGTCCGCGCCCTCACGCTTGACCTTATAGGTCTTATAGTAGCAGGAGCGGGAGAGCTTCATGAAGTCCTTCCACATGATGACCGGCGCGTCCTCGGGAATCTTCTCGATCTTGCGTCCCTCGGTGAGCATATAGCCCGCCTTGATCGTCGGGGACAGCGCGTCGCGCACGCTTGCGATGATCATGTTCACGACCTTCGTGCGCTCGCGCACCTTTTCAAACTTGTTGTAGAACTGGTCGAGCGTCACCGCCGCCACGCTTTCCGAGGCGTTCAGGTAAAACTCGATCTCCTTCTCTGCCGACAGCGGATGGATCATGTTCGCAATGCCGCCGACGAGGTTGACGGCGTAGAACATATAGATGGCCTGCGGGCAGTTCGGCATGGCAATGGTCACCTTGTCACCCTCGCGCACGCCGATGGTCTTGAGCGCCTTGGCGCACTGCTCGATCTCGCGGATCATCTGGCGGTAGGTCGTCGACTTTCCCATGAACGTAAAAGCGATGTTGCCCGGATATTTCTTAGCGATCTGCTCCACGGCCTCGAACATCGAGCCGTCGAAATACTCAAGATGCATCGGCACCTCGCCCATGTAATCCTTCCAGGGCATTCTGACAATGGAATCACTCATATTCTACTTCCTCCGATAGCGGTCGTTCCAAAAGGGTGGGGTGTTCTAACAGATATTTGAAAAGGCGCACGCTCTTTGCGTAATAGTAGCCGTCGGCAATGCGCTCATCCACGGTGAGGCCGAGGTCCACCGTCTCCTGCATTTCGACAAGGCCGTGCTCGTCGTACAGCGGCGTCCACTTCTTTTCGCCGATGATGCAGAACAGCGAGCTCGTGCCCCAGTTCGTCAGGTGGTGGTAGCCGCTTTTGAGATGAATGGAACCGAGGTTGGAGATGAACACCGAACTGTAGTTCGGGTCCTTGCCGATCAGGAAATCGGGGCACCAGCCGTGCTTGTCGAGCCAGCGGATAAATCGCACCGCCGCCTTGGACAAAAAGCGCGGCAGGCTGTTGAGCACATTCATGCTGTTGTCGGTCGTGTTGACCTTCTTCTGCTCGCGGCAGGCCGCAACCTCCTGGTGGATCTCCTCGTGGATCGTGTCGATGGTGCTCTCAGGCTTTATCTCCAGCAGAGCCATGGCCTCTTCGCTACCGTCGGCAAACTCCTTTTTGATGACAAAGCCCGCTGTCACCTTATTGCGCTGATAGTAGTTTTCATTCGCGTAAAAGCGGTTGAGCTTCGGCCGTAAAATGACCGTCTTAACGAGCGCCGTCAAAATCACGTGGAAAAACGTGTACTTGAACGGGATGCCCTCGTAGTTTTTCGTCGCAATGTAGTCCTTGATGGGCTCTAAATTCACGCGCTCTGCGATATACGCCTCGTTGTCCGCGCGGTTGGGATAGATGATGCCCATGATAAAGTGCAGCGAATCCACATCCCGCAGCAGTGTTGCGTCGCGCCGGTCGCCCCAGCGTCTTTTCTGTTCTGCCATAAAACCTTCTTCCTTTTCTTTCGGTTTTGCTTCTTTTCCCCCACCCTTCCACAAGTGGGACCCCTCTTTAGGGAATAAACCGCTCAAAAATGGCGATCGCGCCCTCGCGCTCCGCCGTCTCCAAGTCTTCTTTCGACCGGATGGTCCAGTAAACGCCCTGCGCGCCGTAGAGCTTACGGCACAACCGCGGTGCCCAGTTTTTCTTATCTTCAAATTTATAGGCGACAAAATCCGGCTGTGCCATGATGTTGCCCAGCAGGTTCGTCGTCGCAAACGCCATCGGCAGGCTCAAATTGCCGCGGTCTTTCAAAAAGTCGCAGCTCAACTGCCCGCGGATGACCTCTGGCCGGTGCTTTTTCAGCCACGCCACGCACCGCGGGTCGAACGACTCCACGCAGTACTTGACGTCAAACTTGTCGAGTTCCGCCATCGTGCGCTCGGTCAGCTCGGCAAAGTTGTTGCGAAAGCTCTTGACCTCCACAATGACCGGCAGACCCGTCTCCGCAAACAGCGCGAGCACATCCTTGAACTGCGGGATGGCCTCCTTCGTCCCGTCCAGCGCATAGTCCTTGAGTTCGTCCGCGCTCAGGTCTTCGAGGTATCCCTCGCGGCCCGTCATGCGCTTCACATCGCTGTCGTGGAACACGGCAAGCGTCCCGTCGCGCAGCAGGTGCACGTCGAGCTCCGCGCCGAAGCCCCGCGCGATCGCGCGCGAGAATGCCGGCAGCGAATTTTCGGGAATGCCCGCCTCCTTATCGTAGAGCCCGCGGTGCGCATAGCGGAATTTCCGCAATGCCGCCATCGACTCCGTCCCGCGCCGCGCGCGCAGTAAAACCGCCCACGCGACCGCCAGAATCAGGCAAATTCCGACAACGATCCGTAAAATTTTCATTTTAGATCACTTCTTGTATTCGATTTAGTCCGCATCCATGTCCTCAAACGCCGCAAGGCCGGCCTTGGCCTCCACCTTGCAGTCGCCGTGGCGCACAAAGCACATCGTCACAAAGCTGCACGCCACGAAGAACGCCGCATACGGGAACAGCACGCTGTAGCTGATGTGCTTTAAGAGCGTGCCCGCCAGAATCGGCGTCACGACCTGCGCCGCCATCGAAAATGTGTAGTAGTAACCCGTGAACTTGCCGATGTCGCTGCCCTTGCACATCTCAACGACCATCGGCAGCGAGTTGACGTTGATTGCCGCCCACGCAAGGCCGACGAGCGCAAACACGACAAACATCACGGCGTTGATGCTCTGATAATGCGTCGTCAAAAAGTACGCCGACGCAAAGCACACCGCAAGCAGGATGACGCCGCCCTGAATGGTCTTCTTTCTGCCGATCTTCGACGCCAGCTGCCCCACGGGGATGTACGACACGATGGCTCCGCCCGTCGCGACGAGCAAACACGTCGACGCGCCGCCGAGGCCCTGCCCCATCACGCGCCCGACATACGTTGTCCACCACGTCGTCACGCCGTTGTAGCCGATGTACCACAGCGCGATTGAGTTCAGCAGCATCACAAGGCTGCGCTTCACCTCTTTGGGCAGCTCCTCACTGCCGTCCGGCTCCTCCTCCACGAGCTGCTGCTCGGGATGCTCGGCCTCGTATTCCTTCTCCGCCGCCGCAAGCTTCGGCTCGTTTGTCGTGAAGTACAGTACGATGACCGAAACCGCCATCAGCGCCGACACGACGACAAACAGCGGCTGATAGTTCACATGCTCGGCCCCCGCCGTCCTGCTGTTCGGATACAGCACCGCCGCCACGATCAGATACGAAATGCCGCCGACCGCACCCATCAGGTTGATGATCGCGTTCGCGCGCGACCTCAGGGGCTTGGGTGTCACGTCCGGCATCAGCGCCACCGCGGGCGAGCGGTAGGTCCCCAGCGCCACGAGCAGCAGCCCCAGCGTGACGACGAACATCGCGAGCTTACCCGTGCTCGCGCCATTTGCGTAGCCGTTGTCAAAAAGCGGCAGCAGATTCATCAGGATCACCGCAGCCGCCGTGCCGCCGAGGATAAACGGCATCCGCCGCCCGATCTTCGTGTTCGTCCGATCGCTCAGCGCGCCGAAGAACGGCAGCAAAAACAGCGCCAGCACATTGTCCGCCGCCATGATCGCGCCGGAAATGGTCTCGTCTAAGTGGAACGTGTTCGTCAAGATCAGCGGGATGATGTTGTCGTACATCTGCCAGAACGCGCAGATGGACAAAAACGCCAGCCCCACCAGCACCGTGCGCTTGTGGTCAAGCTTCATAGCCGTTCTCCTTGCAAAGAAAAGTCGATTTCCTTAGAATCACAGTAGAATATCATGTTTTCGCCAAAATAGCAAGCGCCCGTCGCCCGCCGCTCTGTCAAATTCCCGTAAAGCACCAATATTCCTTGCCTTTTCGTCCCGTTTTCGCTATAATGGAACAAAAATTGCGAAAAGGAGCCCCCATGCTGTTTTGGAAGAAGAAAACGCCCCCGCTCGTCCAGTCCTCCGCCTCCGCGTGGCGCGAGCAGTGGCGCGCGATCGTCCCGCCCGAGTGCCGCAACGTCCCCGTCACCGTCGGCGATAAGACCGTCACCGCCTACGTGCAGATCAACCATTTCGTGATGATGCTCCAGGACGGCTTACTCATGGAGGAGCACTTTTTCGACGTCTGCTCCCACTTCCAGCGCGCGGGCTACCATGTCATCTGGCTCATGCGCTGCACGCAGGACATCGAAAACGGCTATTTGAAGCTCAAAAAGCAGCGCGGCGACAAATGCCTCTGGAAGTGGCGCAAGCCCACGACGAACTTCGGCCGCTGGACGTCCGACAACCGCTGCGTGACCATCCTCCTCCAATATAAGCCCGCGCCCGACGGCCCGCTCGAGCACTGCACGGAGCACATTTTGCAGCGCGTCCAGTGGGCGGAGAGCTCGGACAACGCGCAGATGGTCCCCTCGCGCACGGAATTTGCCACCGTCGGCGTCCCCGGCACCCCCGCCGAGCTCGCCAACTGGCTCCGCGGCGGCTTCATGTCGGGCGATTTGTAAAATTTTCAGTTGGTTGCCGTCCTTCGTCCAACAACTCCTTTCATGCTTGACAAGCATGAACCCCCGGTTTTCCGGGGGTTTTATTTTTTATCATTTTTAAGGAGATTGCTATGAAACGGACTACAAACTACGCTCTTCCCACGTGGGAAAAATCGGACTTCATCCAAATGTCGGACTTCAACGACCTGACGCAAAAGACCGACGCGGCGCTCAAAGCCAACGCCGACGCGGCGGGCGGCAAGGCCGACGGCGCGGCGACGAGCGCGGCGCTCGCTGCCCTGACAAAAAACCTCGGCGCGGCGGGACACAACTGCCGCATCGCGTTCGGCAGCTACACGGGCACAGGCACTTACGGGCAGAACAACGCGGTTTCGATCGCGTGTGACTTTTATCCGGTGGTGCTGCTGGTCGCGCCGCTCGACGATTCGCCGGTCAAAAATCCGCGTATCATGGTACGCGGGCGCACCAGCGGCACGATCCGCCCCGAGGGCGGGTCAAACTTTAACCTGACCGTTGTATGGAAGGACGCTGGCATTTCGTGGTACAACGCCACCGCAACCAATGCCAACCAACAGCTCAACAACGACGAATCCTACTGTTATGTGGTGCTGGGCTATGACAAAGTAAAGGAAAATTCATAAAAAAACAGCCCCAAGCCAAATGGCTTGGGGCTGTAAAACTATACGGTTTTAGAAATCCTGTTAAGGATTAGTTGCCAGAGGCAGGAGCCTCGGCAGCAGCATAGACGTAGCAGGTCTTAGCACCGCTCTCAGCAGTGACGCGGATGACGACATAACCGCCGTTGTGGGCAGTGGTGTCGGTGACGGTCAGAGTGCTGGTGGCGTGCAGATCAGCAACGGCGTTGGCAACGCTGTCACCGTGACCCATCTCGACCGTAGCAGCAGCGCTGTTAGCGGTAGCGGTGATGGTGAACTTGTCCTTGGCGCCAAGATAGACAGGCGTGCAGTTGGCAGCGTCGGTACGACCACCGGCGATCTCAACATTCGCGTTGTCAACATAGACGCTCTTCAGGGAAGTGTCAGCGCTCTTGGTCTCCCAAACGAGCGTGACGGTGTAATCCTCGTAGTCGGTGCCCGCTTCGTTCTCAACGGTAATGGCACGGGAGGTGTTGTTGTAAACAGTCTCCTCAACCAGGCCGATACCATAGTTGTCGCCAGGAGCGCCGATCAGGGCGTTCTCGGAGTTGCTGTAAGTCAGCTTATCAGAGGCAGCGTCCTTCTTGGAGGTAACGGTGATCTTGGTGGCATCGTCCTTATCAACGGTGACAGTGCCGTCCTTGGCGGTGACGGTCAGAGCAACGCTCTCACCCAGCTTCTCGCCGACGTAGACGTAAGCAGCCTCGGAAGCATACTTAGAACCAGAAGCGACAACCCAAACGCCATCATCCTCAAGGTCGATGTCGTTAAGGTCCTTGGCACCAACGAACTTGGTGTTGCTGGTGATAGTCCAGTTGAAGTGGTTGGAAACGATGGTCTGACCCTTGATCTTGGCATTGCCAGTCACGTAGTCGCAATCGCCCTCATCGGGGAGATAGCCAGCAACATCATCGCAGTCAGAGGACTCGTTAACCAGGGACACGGAAGCTGTGAAGCCGTAGTAACCCTCGGCGCTATTCTTCTCCCAAGTGACGTGGAGCAGCTTGCCCTTGTTGGCGGCCAGATCTTCCATGACACTCTTGTTGGCGCAAATGGTCTGCTCCTCGCCATCAATGATGACATCCATCTTGTAGGTTTCCTTGTCGCCAGTGACCTTGTAGTAGGACTTGGTGGTGACGAACAGGTGATCACCGAAGGACGCAGCGTCAGCAGCGCTCTTGATGTACACGCGGTTCACGAAACCGTCAGTGCCGATGGTGTAGTAGATCTCAGCGGAGAGAGCGGCATACTGGGGCAGGTTGTTGCGGTTGTAGCTGGTGTAGGTGTAAGAATCAGCCTTGGTGCCTTCACCGCTGCGGACCAGGAACTCGGTGTTGTCGTTGATGTTCAGCTTGCCGGATTCGGTGTTAGCAATCAGGGAAGCCTTGGTATCAACGGTGACGTTCTTGTCATAGTCAACAAAGTCATAGCCAACGAGATCGACGTTGCCGTCCTTGTTGTAGTTGACCTTGTAGAGAGCCATGCCCTCGAAACCCTTGTTGTACTTGCTGTCGGAAGAAACGTAAGCATACTCATCATAGCCATCAAAGCCGACCTCGGTATAGGCGTCGCTCAGATTGACTTCCCAGCCGGTGCAGTCCTTATCGAACGCGCCGCTCAGACCGTTGAGGGCAGTGAGGCCGTCCATGGTATCGACAGTCACGGTGTCTTCCTTGCCATCCATGAAGACGAGGGTAGCCTCAGCGTGGCCGGGCTTGCCGACGATCCAAACGATGTCCTTGATAACAGCATAGTTGCTGTTGTCAATCTCAGCATCACCGATCAGGTTGCCGAACTGGTCGAGGAACCAGGTGAACTTAGCGGTCTTGGTGGTGCCAGCATCATCGAGGTAGAAGCGAACGGCATCATTATAATCCTTGTCGTCGATGGTGTGCTTGGCAGCGTTGTACCAGTTCTTGGACTGAGCGCCCTCGAAGGACTCGGCCTTGCCAACGATCTCAACGAGCTTGACTTCGCCCACGCCAACGATCTTGTCGGTGACCTTCTCGTTGACGTTGACCAGAACATAATCGTCCTCAGCGTAGTCGTTGCCGGCAACGTAGAGAGTCTCGGTCTTGCCGGCGGCGGTGTAGCCGGTGAGCTTCATGTAGTCGTCGCGGGTGACATGACCCTTGGCGTCGAGCTTCTCAGCAACAACGTCAGCAACCTTGGCGAGGTAGGTGTCGATGACGACCAGACGATAGCCGCCGTCAACCTTGTAGTACTCGAGCTGCTGACCCTGAGCACCGACCATAGCCTTGGTGGCGGTAGCGGTGTAGGTCACATCCTTGGTGTCGAGCACGCCGTTGGTGTAGGTGTCAACAACAGTGGTGGTCTTCTTCACACCGAGAGCATCGCAGATGTCGCACTGGGAAGTCTCAACGTTGAAGGAAGCGTCAGCGGTAGCAACGACGGTAGCATACTCGGTGGTGTCCTTAGCGTCGTACTTGGCGTTGTCGTTGGCGTCCTTCGCCCAGACGGTGGTCGGACGGCCCCAAGCGTCAGTGCCCTCGCCGGAGACGAGCTTGAAGTTCTTGTAACCGAGGGACTCCTGGCCGAGCTTCAGAGCCTTATCGGTCACATAGCCGAAGGCCGGAGTATAGGTGACCTGATCCTTCTGGATGGCCTGGAACAGCATCTCGGCAACGAGCTCACGGGTAGCGGGAGCGCCGAGGTTGGTGGTCTTGGCAACGTTCTTCAGGATACCGAGCTGCTCGGCATACTTGGCAACGTTCAGAGCCCAGTCAGCGCCGGAGAACTCACCGTTCTTGTCGTAACCGACAGCGCGGAGGATCATGGCGAGGACCTCATAGCCGGTGATCTTGCCGGACGGCTTGAAGGTACCATCGGGATAGCCCTTGACCAGCTCAGCGTTGGCGCAGTAGCCGATGTAGCCAGCGGCCCAACCGGCGCCCGCCATGTCGCTGAACTTGTTGTAGGTGGCATACATGCCGGACTTGTCGCTCTTAGCGACGTCGCCGGTGTAGATACGATAGATGATCGTAGCCACCTCAGCGCGGGTGATGTCGCCCGTGGGCTTGAAGGAACCATCTTCATAACCCTTGAACACACCCATGCCATCCAGGACGGCGACGGCCTCAGCGTAATCGGCGCTGATGTCCTTGTCATCCTTGAAGGCGCTGGCGCTGACAGCCAGAGACAGAGTCATGACCAGAGCCAGCACCATTGCGAGTAACTTTTTCATAGATGTTACTCTCCTTTCATAAATTTCCATCCTCTTGAAGCCGAACACCCGCCGAACCTCCCGCTTTCCCGTGGTTGCTGCCAAAATTTTCAAATCCTCAAATTATTGCAAAAACAATTGAAAATAAGAAAAATTCAGCAGAATCAACGCAAAATCGTTCAATTCGGTGGATATCGCATCCCCTTAGGATTTTCGCCTTTCCTTATATTCCAGCGCTTTGTGGGCCAGTCGTGGTAGCGGTTTGGTAGCGGTCCAAAAATTTAAAGTGCGGTTTTCCATGTGATACCAACGGTTTGCAGAATCGCTACCATGGTAGCGCACCCGTTTCACTTAAAAAAAGACGGTGCAGCTGAACTGCACCGTCTTCGGAAATTTATGATGGAATTTTCGGAATTTTACACGTTGAAACGGAAGTAGATCATGTCGCCGTCCTTGACGACGTACTCCTTGCCCTCGCTGCGCAGCAATCCCTTTTCCTTTGCCGCCGCGACGCTGCCGCAGCGGATCATGTCGTCGAAATTGATCGTTTCGGCGCGGATGAAGCCGCGCTCGATGTCGGAGTGGATCTTGCCCGCGGCCTGCGGGGCCTTGGTGCCGTTTTTGATCGTCCAAGCCCTGCACTCGTCCTCGCCGTAGGTCAGGAACGAGATGAGGCCGAGCAGCGCGTAGGAGCACTTGATCAGGCGGTCGAGGCCGGATTCCTCGATGCCGAGGTCCTCGAGGAACATCGCGCGGTCGTCGCCGTCCAGCTCGGCAATGTCCTGCTCGAGTTTGGCGCAAATCGGCAAAACCTGCGCGCCCTCCTTGTCGGCGAGCTCCTTGACCTGCTGGAGGTACTGGTTGCCGTCCTGATTCGCAAAGCCGCCCTCGTCCATGTTCGCGGCGTAGATGATGGGCTTGAGGCTGAGTAGATCGGCGGTCGCGATGAGCTCAGCGTCGTCGGATGAAACCTCGAACGTGCGCGCGCTCTTGCCCGCGTCGAGGTGCTTTGCGAGGTCGGAGAAGAGCTCGACCTCGTGCAGGAACTTCTTGTCGCCCTTGGCCATCTTCGTCGCCTTTTCCACACGGCGGTTGACCATCTCAAGGTCAGCCATGATGAGCTCCAGGTCGATGGTCTCAATGTCGCCGAGGGGATCGACGGGGACGTTCGTGCTTGCGTCGGCCACGACGTGCATGATGTTTTCATCGTCAAAGCAGCGCACAACGTGCACGATGGCGTCCGTGCGGCGGATGTTCTCGAGGAACTTGTTGCCGAGGCCCGCGCCCTGGCTCGCGCCCTTGACGAGGCCCGCGATGTCGACAAATTCGATGACGGCGGGAGTCTTCTTCTTGGGGTGGTACATCTCGGCGAGCTTATCGAGGCGCTCATCGGGAACGGCCACCATGCCGACGTTCGGCTCAATGGTGCAGAAGGGGTAGTTGGCGCTTTCCGCGTCCGCGTTGGTGATCGCGTTGAAGAGAGTGGACTTGCCGACATTCGGCAGTCCGACGATACCTAATTTCATTTTATCTTTTACCTGTCCGAAAACCCTTGATTTATCGGGGTTTTCGCCTTTCTTTATATTTTTATTACACCCTTTTTACACCCTTTTTTCAACTGTGGGTGTAGCTGCTTCAAATTGCTGAACAGCTTTTGCAAGGGACTCGTCCGTAACATGGACATACCTGTCCATTGTTGTTTTAATA
>OLJF01000142.1_pt1 | contig 119282 bp, 120 predicted proteins | sample 1609751 | NCBI WGS metagenome assembly OLJF01 (sample SAMEA4350171, study PRJEB24818) | metagenome | biome: human; feature: gut; material: faeces | place: Denmark | collected 2013-09
TTACAACTGGCAGCAGATCTTGCACTTTTTCATATTTTCTTGGCATAGTAATACCCCCTATGTAGTACTTTCATTTTCCTACATAGGGGGTGTTTTGTCTATTGTCCGTTTTTACTGGGGCAGTTCACACCGGTGCTGCCTGTTTGTTTTATGATGCTGCCTGTGTGCTGTTTGGTGCGTGGAGAAAAAGTGCGGAATAAATAAGCTTGACAGGATGAGCGCTGCGCCGAGGACGCCCTCGATGTTCATCGATTCGTGCAGAATGAGAACGCCGAGGATAGAGGCAAACGCCGGATTGAGGGCGCACATGAGTCCCGCTCGCTGGCTGTCCATGTGTGACTGCGCAACGGGCTGGAATGTAAAGCCGAAGGCTGAGCACACAAGTCCGAGCATGAGCACACAGCCCCACTCTGTGCCGCCCGAGGGCAGACGGGGCTGCTCGAAAATGAGCGCAAGGATAAGCCCCAGAACGCCGATGGTGCCGACCTCGACTATGCCGATGAGCAGCGCATCGCCCTTGTGGGAAAAGCGGTCGGTCACGATGATGCCGGTGGCGTAAAAAACGGCTGCGCACATGCACAGCGCCTCGCCGTGCGTGAAGCCGAGCGCACCCTTGCGCAAAGTCAGAAGCGCAACTCCGCCGAGGGCAACGACGGCAGTGATGAGGTTGACCGGCTTGGGGAGCTTGCGGATAAGCGCCGCCTCGATGAGCGGCACCCAGACTATCGCCGTGTTTTCCACAAACGACACCGTGCCCGTATCGGTGGTCTTGAGCGCCGAAAGCTCGAAGGTCATGACGCCGGTGAACACCGCACCGATGATAGCGCCGCCCAAAAGATCATGGCGGCTTATGTGCTTAAGCCGCCCCCAAAATATCACGCCCAAGACCAAAAACGCAAGCAGGAATCTCGCTGCTAAAAGATTAAAAGTCCCGAGGGTCTCAAGACCCGTTTTGCTGAAGATATATGCGCTCGAGCGGGTCAGAATGACGACCGCCATCAGTATCTGCGCCTGTTTTGCATTCATACGGCTCACTTCCTTGTTGACACGAGTATAATACCGTTTTATACTTGAGTAAAGCGAGAGCTGATCAATTTTTATATGACTGTTAGTCATGCTTTGGAGGTCGCCATGGACAGCGAAAAATGCACGATAATCATGAGCATACTCAAAAACGGCAGCATGTCGGCGGCAGCCGAGGAGCTTAACTACACACAGTCGGGCATAAGCCGAGCCGTGGAGGCGCTCGAGCGCTCGGCGGGCTTTCAGATAATCACCCGTGGGCGTGGCGGCGTGCATCTTACGAGTGCGGGCGAGGCGCTGCTGCCTGCGATAAGGGAGATAGCCTACTGGGCGGAGCAGTATGAGCAAGAAGTGCAGCGGCTCAACGGTGCCGTGACCGGCAGGCTCGCAGTCGGCTCGGCTTATGCAAAATTTTTCCCGTGGCTTACAAAGGTCGTCTCCGGCTTTCACGAAAGTCATCCGGGCATCACCGTTGAGCTGTGCTCGGGCACGAGCACGGAGCTATCTGAGCGCATGAGCGCAAAATCGCTCGACTTCGGCATAGTCAGCCGCCGAGACGGCACATTCGAGAGTACGGTGGTCAAAAATGACAGCCTTGTCGCCATGCTGCCGCCAAATCATCCCCTTGCGCAGGCAAAAAGTGTGCCCGCCACGATATTCGAGTGTGAGCCGTATATCGAGATACACACGGGGCTGCAAACGGACAACACCCTGTGCTTCCGCTCCCGAGGTATCGTTCCGAAGCTGAGCTTTTCCACGCCCGACAGCATCATCGCCTGCGGCATGGTCAAGGCAGGCTTGGGCGTTGCGCTCGTAAACTCCGTTATCGCAGACGAGCTTCGGGGCGGCGTTGCGTATGTGCCGCTCGACCCGCCGGAAAATGTGGATATCTGCGTCATAACCCCCGCCCGGGAGGTCATCTCCCCCGCTGCAAAAAGCTTTGCGGCCTACGCAATGGGTTTCATTTCCGAGCTGTAGGGCTTGACTTCGGCGCATATCGGTGGTATCATTCTACCGTGGACATTTGTCCGAGATAGAAAGGAGCTGCCGATATGCGCCGTCTGAATGAGGAAAACTTCACGCTGCTTGAAAATTTCATAAACGACTACGCCGAGGCAAACGGAGTATCGCCCACCGTGCGGGAGATGGCCGCCGGAGTGGGGCTTTCAAAGTCGACGGTGTCAAAGTATCTGAATCTCATGAAGCAGCGGGACATGCTGCAAATGGGCGGCTGCCGAAGCGCCGCGACCCGACAGATGCAAAACGACGGCTGCTTCCGTGCGCCGGTTCTCGGTGCCGTTTCATGCGGCATCCCGAAGCTTGCCGAGGAAAACATTGAGGAGTATGTCAAGCTCCCGCTCTCCCTTTTCGGCCACGGTGAATTTTTTCTGCTGCGTGCCAAGGGCGACTCGATGATAAACGCCGGGATAGACGACGGCGACCTTGTCGTCGTGCGGCAGCAGCCAACGGCTGTGTACAATCAGATAGTCGTTGCGCTCGTCGACGACGAGGCGACGCTCAAGCGCTTCCGTCCGCAGGCCGACTGCGTGTATCTGCATCCGGAAAACCCGAGCTATGACGATATCATCGTCCGTGACTGCGTCATACAGGGCGTGGCGGTGAAGGTGCTCAAGGACTTGTATTGAGGTGCATTATGCCGAAGCAAAGGACATATTTCTGCATCGACATGAAGTGCTTTTACGCTTCGGTCGAGTGTGCGGAAAGGGGGCTCAACCCATTTGAGACGAACCTTGTCGTTGCCGATCTCAGCCGTGGCAGCGGCACGATATGCCTTGCGATATCGCCGAAGCTCAAGGCGCAGGGGGTGCGCAACCGATGCAGGCTCTACGAGATACCGAAAATGATAGAATACGAAACTGCGGCACCGAGGATGCAGCTTTACATCGAGTATGCCGCCGACATTTATTCGATCTACCTTGACTATTTTGCGCCGGAGGATATCCATGTCTACTCCATCGACGAGGCGTTCATCGACGCAACGGACTACCTCAAGACCTACGGTACGGACGCAAAAGCGCTTGCCAAAAAGCTCATGGACGAGATAGCGCAGAAGCTGCACATCCCGTCAACCGCAGGCATAGGCACGAACCTTTTTCTCGCCAAGATCGCCCTTGATATCACCGCAAAGCACTCAAAGGAGCACATGGGCTATCTCGACGAGGAGACATTCAAGAAAACGCTGTGGGATCACCGGCCGATAACGGATTTCTGGCAGATATCCGTCGGCACGGCACGCAGATTGGAGCGCTTCGGCGTGACGACGATGCGCAGCCTTGCCGAGTGCCCGCAGGAGCTTGTGTACAAGGCCTTCGGCGTGAACGCCGAGCTGCTCATAGACCACGCATGGGGTCGGGAAAGCTGCCTGATGGAGGATATCAAAAGCTATCAGCCCAAGACCCGCTCGCTGTCAAGCTCTCAGATACTGCCCTGCGACTACGGCTTTGCCGAGGCACGCACGGTGCTCAGCGAGATGGTGCTGCACGGCTGTCAGAACATGATGCGCCAAGGGGTCATCTGCCGCAGCGTGTGGATAGGCGTGGGCTACAGCCGCGACACGCTGCCGAGCGCCCACGGGCAGATGCGCCTGATGAGCGCAACGGCGGTAAACTCGCTCATAGCGCCCCATGCGCTGGAGCTTTTTGATAGCATTGCCGACCGTGACACGCCCATCCGCAAGCTGTCGATAAGCTTCGGCAATGTCTGTGACGAGCTGTGCGAGGGCTACGACTTTTTCACCGACCTCGAAGCGGTCGAGAGCGAAAAGGCACGGGAGAAGGCGGTGCTCGGCATCATGGACAAATACGGCAAAAACGCCGTGCTGCGGGGCATAAATTTCATGCCCGGGGCGACACAGCGTGAGCGCAACGGAATGATAGGAGGGCACAGAGCAGGCTATGACGAGACAGGAAAGGGCTAAGCAGTTCATGGCCTTTGATGCAATGAAGGGCTTGAGCGAGGCGCTGCGTGACCGTGAGGAGCGGCACCTGCGGGTCGAAAAGCACGACATTTCCGACGAGGCGATAGAGCAAAACTCCCGTGTGCTGTGCGCACTCGGCCGCGGTATGCGGGTGCGTATGGAGTATTACCGTGCGTTCCACGACATTGTCGGCGAGGGCACGGTGACGGAGATAAGCATCCCGTTTAAGTACCTCAAGCTCGACGGCGAAAAGGTGCTGTTCGAGGACATTTATAAAATTGAGATAATCGATATATGAAAAGAACGCATTGCAGCTGCAATGCGTTCTTTTGGTTTATGTGTTTATTGTGTTTGTGATTGCTCGCTCCGACTTCTCGCTGCTGCCGTTGTAGGCAAAGGCGGCCATGACCACATAGTACGATGCACCGGTGGAGCCGGTATAGCTCTTGGTAAAGCTCATGGAGGTAGTATTATAGGCCATTATGTCCTCCCATCCGCTTAGGGTGTAGAAGAAATAGGTGTAAAACTTACCGTCCTTATAGATGTTTACCGAGGTTGCGCCGAGCTTCTTCATCTTATACCTTGCCGTGATGGAGAAATATATGCTCATTTTGCCGTTGCCCTTATTGGTTAGTCTTGCGATCGGGGTATTGTAGTAGTTGTTTGAAATCGGAGCAACTGCGTCAGTTCCCGTCTCGGCTGTCTCGGCGGGGGCGGCATCATCGGCATAGGAAGCGCCGCTCAGGGTCATTGCCGCTGCAAGAAAAACGGCCAAAAATCTTTTAAGCTTACTCATTTTACATCTCCGTATACAGAATCAATAATCTTTATCATTTCATCGTGCGACACCTGCGCACCGATAGAGCACTGCACATTTCCGTTGACCCACACGACTTCGTAATAACCTGCGTTCGGCATGATGTAATGGGTTATGCCGTTTCTGACATACCGCTCGGGAGCAACGCTGTTTTTGGGTATGCCGAATTTCATGGTCTTGTCGTAAACTATCTGGCAGCCGACCGTCATATGTCTTCCGCTTTCGCCGTCGGACAGCCAGCACATGCCGCCGGCAAACCATTCGGTGTCGTTGGTCATCTTCGTTTCGTCCACTGCAAAGCCCTCGGGCAGGTAGCTCGGAAGCAGGTTCTCCGGCTCATCGACATACCCCGACAAAAGCTTGCTCAGCTTATCGAGCCGGGCATCGATCTTAATCGAGCTGTGCTTCATGGGATATACATCCATGACGGTCCAATCGAACCAAAACTCGCCGTCTGTCCATCTTGCGGCTCTCGGATCCGGGTCAGCCTCGCCTGCCGAAACCGGCATCGTGCACATCACGATGACGGCAGCAAACACCGCAGCCGTGCGAACTACGGCATTGTGCACACGCATGAGGCGCTTGTGTCTGGTGCAAAAGCTTGCCTCCGACACGGCAGTAATGCACTCGGGGTGCTTCGCCCGAAACTTTTCAAGCGAAGCTTCGGCATCAGGGTACACCTCGCCGCTTTCCGTCCGATTTATGGAAAGCGTTCTAAGTGCGACGGTGCGCAGCTCGTCATCGAGCAGGTCACCGTCCAGCTCAAGGTCTCTGAGCAAAAGGCTTTGCAGTGTCTGAATATCCATGTTTTCGACTACTCGGGTATTAATTTCGTTTTTGTTGAAACTTGACATCTGCATCCTCCTTTCACTTTAGTCTTCGGGCTTTTATTTCCTTCTACTAATAATATGTACCGAAAGCCGTGTTAGGGGACAACGCTTTTAAATTTTTTCGGATAAAATTTTTCTCATCCGCTTTTTGTCCGCTGGAGTCGCTTTTTGCATGCCTCCTCGGTGATCCCCATGGCTGCGGCAATGTCCCTTACCGGAATTTTGAACAGTGTCTGCCACTTGAGCATGCTGTACTCTTCGTCGGTCACCAGATCCGAAAACTCTATCTCCGCATACTCGTTTACCTCGCCATCTCCGACGAGGTGATGCTCCTGCTCGTAAAGCTCAAGGTCCGTGTTCTCCCTGCGGCGCATGTTCGTACGCTTCATGTTTTTCACGGTGTATCTCATCGCTTTGATGAGCCAGCCCCTTGGATTATACGATCCTATGAGCGCCTCCGGCTTCATGCAGGCGATGCGAAAGCTCTCCTGCACCGCCTCTTCAGCGGCAGTCTCGCTGCCCAAAAGCGCCATTGCGTAGGTGAACAGCATATCGTATGAGCTTACATATAATTTTTCTATATACTCGCTATGCTTCCGTTCCAACTTGCCTCACATCCCCACTATACACTTTCCAGTTTCAGTCTACTGATAGGAACTATTTTAAAGCTTTTAAGCGAATTGTCAAGTGCATTTACAGCCCGTTTTCCGCCAACCGCTGCTTTGCCATGCGCACGGCGTAGATATCCTTATCGCTCTCGGCAACGGTGCGATACTCCCGCTCGGCCTCGTCCGAGCTTCCGAGCGCACGGTAGATCTCGGCAAGTCGATAGTGCGAGGCGAGGAACGCAAGCTCGTCCGATGGGTTTTCGCACACCCACTCGAAAAAGCCGACGCATTCATCAAATCTGCCCGTGCCCATGAGGTAGCTGTTGTACACGGCGTCCTTAAAAAGGTCAAAATTGCTGCCGGTGATGCCGATCACGCCGCTCGGCACATTGAGCACCTTTTCCTTGAACTTCGCAAACGCCTTCTGCGCACCGGCGGCATTCTGCGCATCGCCGTACAGCATCGTCAGCCGCCCGAGAATGGCGCAGTCCTCAAGGTCGTCGGGGTTTTTTCGCCTCGTGTTGTTGAGAAATTGCAGATACAGCGTCTCTTCCTCCTTGTACCTGCCCTGCGCATGGTACGCCTGTGCGACAAATTCAAGCACCGCACCACGCCATTCTTCGCTCCTGCGGCTGTAAAGCTCCTTTGTGAACTGCGCAAGGAAGCGCTCGGGGTCGCAGTCGTCATACAGTATCTTGAGCAGCGCATTGAGCTTGCGCTCAGCCCATCTGCCGCACAGCGCGGTGCCGCCAAAAAGCACCGCAAACACTATCGGCAGCGTGAGCAGCTGATACTCGTCGCCGATATATCTGCCAAAAAACAGCGGCACGGCAAACGCAAGCCCCAGCATCAGGCCGAGCGTGAACGAGGTCTTTTTCAACATGAATACGAATGTTCTTCTTGCGTTAAACCGCTCCATTGCTCAAGCCCTCCTTTACCGGCGTAGGCATGCTCGAGAACATGAGCTGCAAAAACTCGATGAACCCGTCCGAGCAGTCGCCGTCTACCCGATAGTAATTGCCGTTGTGCGCCACCTCAACATACGCCTTGTCCGTCGCCATGTCAAAGCCCGTGCGGTATTCGGTGCCGGTCGTGGGGAAGCTTTCGTCCGAGACATCGAACATGTACCGCCACGCCAGATCCTCGCTGTCGAACACGAAGGCCGTGACGGTGTAGCTTCCGCCCTTGTAGCTTATATTGGCGCAATAGCTCTCCTTAGCGCCGTCCGGCAGCAGGCGGTCGACCTTCTCGGTCTCATAGGGCTTCAAAAAGCTCAGCTCTGAGATATCGTCAAAAACGCTGATATCCCTGCAAGCCTTGTCGAACGGAGCCGAAAACGGCAGTGTGACAGCGATGCTTGCGGCCATCACCAGCACGATACCGACCACGACCCCAATAATAAACGGTTTTCTCATCCCATGCTCCTTTAACTAAAATCTTTACCCCGATTTTAGCCAAAATTGGCGTATATGTCAACTTGTTAAAAGTTTATTAATATTAACAGCTTGTTCACTTGGAGATGATGAGCCCCGATGCCATGAGCGCAATTGCGCACACAAGGCAGATGACCGCAAAACCAAATATCACGAATACAGGATATATTATTGATTTTTCCGTTGATAAAAAACAATCTGCTGTGGATAGGAGCAACAAACAACGGACGCAACGGCAAGGTGTGTTTCAAACTGCCCGCTTTGCGCCACTCATAACCGGGCGAAAGGCAATAAATAATCCTGTATCGGCAATTATCTTTTTATATCTGCTTGCAGATTTAAGCGACAAACAAGCGACAAGCAGGAATAGAAAAACGGCAGAAATCCTTTATTTTCAAGGGTTTCTGCCGTTTTGAATATACTCTTTTTCGAATAACAAGTCATGTCAAGACGGAGTTTTTACAATTAGTCAATTGCAATTTAATGCATTGGGGATTATAATTTTCGTACCGTTTTGGAGGATAATATGAGCGATTTTGTGTATTTCAAGCCCTACGAGGGCGATAAACCGTATATTTTCGTCAGCTACGCACACGCCGACAACGACAAGGTGCTGCCCGTTCTGAGCGATATGCACCGCCGTGGCTACAACATCTGGTACGATGAGGGCATCGAGGTCGGCAGCGAGTGGCAGGAGTGCATAGCCTCGCACCTTGCCGATGCGCACCTGGTCGTGGCGTTTATCTCGAACGCCTATATGCGCTCGGACAACTGCCGCCGCGAGATGCACTATGCGCAGTCGAAAAAGATAAAGACCATCAACATTTTCATCGAGGAGACGGCGCTGACCCCGGGCATGGAGCTTCAGATAGGCAACATCTTTGCGCTGATGAAGTACACCTACCCCAGCGACGAGTATTTTTACGAAAAGCTCTATGGCGCACCGCTTCTGAACAGCGAAAACTTTGCAGACACTGCGCCCCGCCCCGTTTCCGAGCCGCCGAAGCCCGCTCCCGCTCCCAAGCCGAAGAAGAAGAAAAAGAAAAGCAAGGGCAGAAAGATCGCTCGCTGGTCGATAGCCGTAGCCGTACTCGGAGTTATAATTGCGGCGCTCATTGTAGGCTACTTCACAGGCTATATTGAAAGGCTCACGACCCCGACGACGCAGGTACAGACGCTGCCGAGCGACACGGTGTGCAAATTCAAGTCAGAAATTTTCGAGAAAGCCGCCCGTGAATACACCGGCAAGGAAAGCGGCGACATTACCGTGGGCGAGCTCAGCGGTATGACGGAGCTTTACATCATCGGCACGGAGTTTACCCTGCACGAGCCGACAAGCGGCGTGGGCAGCGCCGTGCAGCTCGCCGATAATTCGGCAGGCTACACCGATTGGCAGGATAAGACGCACACGGTTAGCCGAGGCGGGATAAACGACCTCAGTGACCTTGCGTATTTCACGGGGCTTAAAACGCTGTGGCTCCAGTTCCAGAGTCTTAGCAGCCTTGAAACGCTGCCTGCCTGCGGGGTGACGAGCCTTGACCTTGACGGCAGCCGTGTAAGCTCGCTTTCCGGCATAGGCAATCTGCCGGCACTTAGAGCGATAAGCGCAGACTGCGCCGCACTCTCGTCCTTGGGCGACCTCAACAAGTGCCACGAGCTGACGCAGGCCTCGTTTGTCGGTGCAAAGTGCTCCGACCTTGATGTGTTCAAGCCCTTGACGAAAATTCAGTCCGTTGCATTTTCTAACTGCTCGCTGGGCGACATTGCGCAGGTGCTGGACATGAGCTCGCTGCGCTCGGTGAAGCTTTATAACTGCGACCTTACGGGCAGCTTCTTCAAGTCGTTTGACCGTGAGCGTGCGATAACCGAGCTTGAGCTTGTCGACTGCACGCTATCGTCCTCGAACGGTCTTGACGGCTTCACGGGTCTGACGATGCTGCGCCTTACCGGCACAAGGGGTGTTTCCGACTGGTCGGAGCTTGATTCATTGACGGCGCTCAAGACCGTGTACGCAGACAAGGCCCTCGCCGCCGAAATCGGCAGTGAGCATGATTTCAAGCTTATAATCGAATAATAAAAAACGCACCCCTTGGGGTGCGTTTTTTATTATCAAATGTAGTCCGTTCTCGGCAGCGAGCCTTGGCGCTCGGGCGGAAGCTCGGTGTTGTCGGGGGTCTGCTTTTTCATGCCGACCTTTAACAAAAGCGGCGTTACGAGCGTCGTCACGATGACCATGAGGACGATGGCGGGGAACATCTTTTCGCTGACAAGCCCCGCCTGTGCGCCCTTTTGCGCAACGATAAGGGCGACCTCGCCTCGTGAAACCATGCCGAGGCCTATCGACATCGAGTCATACGAGCCGAAGCCCGTGAGCCTTGCGCCGATGCCGCAGCCGATGATCTTGGTGACGATCGCAACGACGGTCAGCGCAATCGCAAACGCAACGAGCGAGCCGCCGAAGCCCGACAGGTCGGTCTTTATGCCGATGGAGGCAAAGAATATCGGGGAGAAGAGCATATAGCCCATGACATTCATCTTCTTTGCGGCGTACTGCCTTGTGTCGGACAGGTCGCAGAGGATGAGTCCGGCAAAGTATGCGCCGGTGATATCGGCGATGCCGAAGAAGCCCTCGGCGCAGTAGGACAGGATGAAGCAGAACGCAAGCGCATAGATGGCTATGCGGCGGTGCTCGCCCCACAGGTGCTCAAATCTTGCAAAAATCTTGCGCACGATAAAGCCCACGACACCGATGAACACGAAGAATGCGATTATGCGCACAAACACCATGACGGGGTTGACGCTGCTGTCGGTGAAGCCGGTGAGCACCGTCAGAACGATGATGCCGAGCACATCGTCGATGACCGCAGCGCCCATTATCGCCGTGCCGACCTTGCTTTTGAGCTTGCCCATCTCACGCAGAGTTTCAACGGTTATCGACACCGAGGTCGCAGTCAGCACAACGCCGATGAATGCCGCCTTGAGCATATTGAGGGTATCGGCAGCATCGTTATAAAACGCAAGGTAGCAGGCGGCGCCGCCGATAAACGGCACGACAACGCCGATAGAGGCGATGACGAGCGCCGAAATGCCGGTGTTCTTGAGATCCTGCATATTGGTGTCAAGACCGGCGGTGAACATGAGCAGGATAACGCCTATCTCGGCGGTCTTGGTGAGAAAATCGCTCTCGCCGACGACACCGAACACGCTCGGTCCGATGAGCAGACCTGCGATGAGCGCACCGACGACCTGCGGCATATGAACACGCTCGCTTGCCAAGCCGAGAATTTTCGTTGACAGCATGATCGCAGCGATTACGAGCAGAAAGCTATAATCCATTTTACTACCTCGCTCTCTCTTGTTTTGCGGGATGTATTATAACGCTGCCCGAAACTGTATTCAACCCACAAAAATTCATGAGCTTTTGCACCGATTTTCGTCGTTTTTTATGAGATATTACAAGTCATGATTAAATGCGCTTTAGGGCATGATTATTCGGAATGTATGGGGCAAAAAATTAACGGCTGCCTTAACGCAGCCGTTAATTTAATATCAGAGTGATTTCTTGTTTCTTGCCGATTTTATGCCCTTTCCGGCGAGGCTCAGGAGGAACGAGCGAAGCTCGGGCGCCTTGCGGAACTGGTTTGCAAGCTCGAGCGATTTGCGCAGCGACTGCTCGCTGAACTCGGACAGCGTGAACGCTCCCGTGGATGTGAGCACATCGAATATCTCCTCGACGAGCTCACGGCGCTCGTCGGAATCCATGTCGGCTATCGCCTCATCGATCGCGGCGTTAAAGATCTTGCTTGCGTCGCTAAGCTCCGGGCAGTGGATGAACCTGTCACGGAACACATCCCATGTAAAGCCGTCGTGTCCGGCTGCGCCTGCGTCGCTGGCCTGTATGACATCGAGCCTGCCGACCTGCGTGAGCAGCATGCCGACGATGGACATATAGGGAACAAAGGTGGTTATCTTATCCTTCATTCGCTTGTAGCCCTCGGTCTCCAAAAAGGCGGGCATGAAGCCCGGACCGTCATAGCAGTTGACCTCAAGTATCCTGTCCTGTATCTCCTCGGACACGGTGCAGGCGGCGTAAACGGCGAGGTTACCGCCCTTGGAGTGGCCGCAGACGATGATGGGGCCGTCGTAGGTCTCGGCCGCCCATTCAAGGTACGCCTTGGCGTCTGACTGTGCCGGCACGACCTCTTTGACGGCAAGCTCGCAGTTTTCCTTCCAGCCGACTATCGTGTCGTCGGTGCCTCTGAACGACACATACTTCACGCCGTCCGGTGAGAACACCGTCAGCGCCGAGAACTGCTCGGTTTTCTCGACGACTATCTTATTTATAAAGCCCGAGAGCTTTATGTCTCTGAACCTGTCCGACAGCGCAATTTTGCGCAGCATGGGCAGCGTGCTTGCCGATGCAATGAGCCCTAACTTGTCGCCTGCGTCCTCGTGGGTGGCAAAGTAGCTGCCGACGGCCTCGTTGATGGTCACGGTCTTGTCGTCTGCGGGGATTATACCGGTGTAATCGGGCTTGCCGATGCAGGTAAAAATGTACTTATCTATCTCGTTGACGGGTACGGTGTCAAAGCTCAGGTCGCCTCGCCAATCGACATAGTCCAATGCGTTTGCCATAAATCACTTTACTCCTTTCGGGGTTTGGGTTTACTTATTATAACATGAGCTGCTCCGCCCGAAAACGGGTCATGCGCAGAATTTACACTAATTTTACGGGGTCGACCGTCTCGTCGAACTCGGCCTCGGTCATGCAGCCGAGGTCGAGCACCGCCTGCCTGAGGCTGATGCCTTCGGTCTGTGCCTTTTTGGCGCACTTGGCGGCAAGGTCGTAGCCTATCTTCGGCGTAAGGCAGGTGACGAGCATCAGCGACGAATCAAGAAACTCCTTCATCTTCTCTGCGTTCGGCTCGATGCCGTCGGCGCAGTGGATGCGGAACGAGTTCATTGCGTCGGTCAGAAGCTCAGCCGACATGAGAAAGTCATACGCCATGACAGGCTGGAACACATTCAGTTCAAAATTGCCCTGACTTGCGGCAAAGCCGATGGCGGCGTCGTTGCCCATGACCTGCACGGCGACCATCGTCAGCGCCTCGCACTGGGTGGGGTTGACCTTGCCGGGCATGATGCTGCTGCCGGGCTCGTTTGCGGGGATGCTTATCTCGCTCAAGCCGCAGCGGGGGCCGGCGGCGAGCCAACGCACATCGTTTGCTGTCTTCATGAGGTTAGATGCAAGCGCTTTCATAGCGCCGTGCGCAAACACCAGTGCATCACGGCTCGTGAGCGCATGGAACTTGTTGCGGTCTGGGGTAAAATCGCTGCCTAAAAGCTTGTTTAGATGTCCGCACACGCATTCATCATAGTCTGCCGGAGCGTTCAGTCCCGTGCCGACCGCCGTGCCGCCGACGGCTAATTTTTTAAGCTCGGGAAGCGCCGTCTTTATCATCCCGCACGGCGCTTCGACTGATCTTCGCCAGCCGGAGACCTCCTGCGCAAACCTGAGCGGCACGGCATCCTGCAAATGTGTGCGGCCTATCTTTATAATGTCGGGATACCTCGCCTCGAGCGCCGCAAAGGACGCAGCCAGCGCCTCGCAAGAGGGTATGAGCTTTTCCTCAAGCTCGGTGACGGCGGCGATATACATCGCCGTGGGGTAGGTGTCGTTTGACGACTGCGAGCGGTTGACATCATCGTTGGGGTGAAGCTTCACCCCACGCTCGGCGGCAAGGTGCGCAATGACCTCGTTGACATTCATATTCGTCTGCGTACCGCTGCCGGTCTGCCACACGGCGAGCGGAAACTCGCTGTCCCATCTGCCGTCGGCAATTTCCTTGCACACTGCGCAGATAGTCTCCGCCTGCTCCGGCGTTATGAGGCCGTGCTCCATGTTTGCCATGGCGCAGGCGGCCTTGAGGTGCGCAAAGGCATGTATCACCGCAAGCGGCTGCTTCTGTGTCCCGATCCTGAAGTTTTCAAAGCTGCGCTGGGTCTGAGCGCCCCACCGGTGCTCGGCGGGCACCTCGACTGCGCCCATGCTGTCAAATTCGGTTCTCGTTTTCATAAAATCACCCACCGATATTATTTTGCCTTTTCGGCGTTTTGTCAATGCTTTTGTCTTGAATTAGGTGATGATTTTTGCTACAATCGGGGCATAAATTTCAAAATATGGACTAAGGGTTTGGCGAAGCACGGACGGAAAGCTGTCCGTCAAAACCGATAGGGGCTCGGCTCCGGTCAACTTAAATATCAAGGAGTGATATGCATGAAGCAGTATGTTGTTGACGCTTTTACCGACCGTGTGTTCGGCGGCAATCCGGCGGCAGTGTGCGTTATGGACAAGTGGCTCGATGAGGAAACGATGATGAACATCACCCGTGAAAACAATCTCTCCGAGACCGCCTTCTGTGTCCCCGAAAACGGCAGATACCGGCTGCGCTGGTTTACCCCGGGCGGCGAGATAGACCTGTGCGGTCACGCCACGCTCGGCACTGCGTATGTGATAATGAACTATGTTGAGCCGGAAAAGGCCGCCGTGTCGTTTGACACATTAAGCGGCGAGCTCACCGTCGTGCGCAAGGGCGGGCTTTACGAGATGGACTTCCCCGCTTACGACCTCAGGCCCGTGGAGGTAACGGACGCTATGGCAGACGCTATCGGCGTGCGGCCTGTAAAGGCATTCATGGGTCGTGACCTGCTGTGTGTTCTGGAAAACGAGGAGCAGGTGCGCTCTTTTACCCCCGACGGAGAGAAGGTCAAGGCGCTTGACGGACTTCTGCTGCACACCACCGCAGCCGGAAGCGGTGAATTTGACTGCGTCTCACGCTCATTTGCGCCGAAGCTCAATGTCGCCGAGGATCCCGTGTGCGGCTCGGGTCACTGCCACATCGTGCCCTACTGGGTCGGTGTCAAGGGCAGCAGCGAGATAACGGCGTATCAGGCAAGCCGCCGCGGCGGCACGCTCTACTGCCGCCAAGAAGGCGAGCGCATCAAGATGAGCGGTAAGGCGGTCACCTACTCGGTCGCGGAGATCAATTTTTAAGAAATCATACTTCTCTTTGAAAAAAATCTAAGGTTTCCGCAATATCATGAAGTTTTTCCCGTCCTTATGTGTAGACGGGCTGCTTGTCAGCTCTCGGTAACCATTTGAAAGGAGAATATGGAACATGACTAATAACATTATTTTAGACGACTACGACGATCAGTTTGCTAAGTTTGGCAAGCTCACATTTTTCTGGATTCTTCTGAAGATCATCTTCTGATCAATCCCGGAAAAACAAAAACAACCGCTCGGACATGATCCAAGCGGTTGTTTTTATATGTGCCGTATGGTAAAATAGCTGCAAAAACGGGAGGTCGGCATGCCGAACTTTAAGCTCGTTGTCTGCTACGACGGAAGCCGCTACAAGGGCTGGCAGAGGCAGGGCAACACTGAAAATACCATACAGGCAAGGATAGAAAACGCCTTGAGCGGCATACTGGGCGAAGCGGTCGAGATAAGCGGCTCGGGCAGGACGGATGCCGGAGCGCACGCAAAAATGCAGGTAGCATCGTTCCGTGCGGCGACAAAGATGCCGCCGGAGGAGATATTAAAAAGGCTGCGGGGCGTGCTGCCGGAGGATATAGGCGCTGTGTCGCTCGACATTGCCGAGCCGCGCTTCCATGCACGGCTCTCCTGCGTGGGCAAGACCTATGTCTACCGTGTGTGGAACAGCGACCGCCCGAATGTTTTCGAGCGCAAGTACCTGTACACGGTCGCAGACCCACTCGACCTTGCAGCGATGCAAAAGGCCGCCGGGAATTTTACCGGCAGCCATGATTTTTCGGCGTTTTGCTCTCTAAAGCGCATGAAGCGCTCCGCCGTCCGGCGCATTGACGGGCTGCGTGTCGAGCGGCTCGGAGACGAAGTGCGCTTCACCGTTTCCGGCGACGGATTTTTGTACAACATGGTGCGCATCATAGTCGGCACCCTGCTTGAGGTCGGCAAGGGCAATTTATCGCCCGATGCCATCCCCGATATTCTCGCCTCGCTCGACCGGCAGAACGCAGGTCCCACCGCACCGGCAAAGGGACTGTGCCTCAACGAAGTCAGATATTAAAAAATGCTCCACAGTGTGGAGCATTTTTGTTTACGAATTTTGTGCGTTTGCCGTCTGGGCGTTTTGGAATTTGACCTTGGAGACGAGATAGGCCACGAGACCGAACAAGGCGGCGGGGGTCAACCAGCCGAGGCCGAGCGAGGCCAGCGGCAGGCTGTCGACAACGGGTACATTCATTCCGTAGAGCGAGGCGGTTGCGAGCACGCTTGCGATAAGCGAACCTGCGACCGAGGACACATACACGCTCTTGTGCAGCTTGTCGCCGAACCACGACAGCAGTATCAGCACCAGCATGGGCGGGTACACGATATCGAGAACCGGAGTTGCGATAGCGATTATCATGTCGAGACCGAGGTTTGAGATTATAGCCGAGGACACGCAGATGACGACGACGAACACGCCGTAGCTAATCTTATCGTCTGCAAGCTTTGCAAAGAAGCTTGCCGCCGAGGACACCAGCGCAACTGCGGTGGTGATACAGGCAAGTGCAACGACGATGGCGAAGATGATAAGTCCCGCCTTGCCCAGCAGCAGCTCAACGATGCCGATGACGAGGTTTGCACGGCTGATATCGGTCGGGAACACGGTGCTTGCGGTCGCACCGAGGTAGGTAAGGCCGAAGTAGACTATCATGAGCAGTACGCCCGACAGTGCGGCGGCGATGCCGATCATTTTTGCTGCCGACTTGCTGTCGGTGTAGCCCTTTTCGTCTGCGCTGCTGAGGATGATGATACCGAAGGCCATGGCGGCGAGGACATCCATCGTCTGATAGCCGGACTTGATGCCGTTGACGGTTACCTCCGATGCGCTCACGCCGGTATCGACGATATCGCCGATGGGCGAAACGAAGCCCTTGACGATGAGGACGAGAAGTCCGATGAGCAGTGCGGGGGTGAGTATCTTGCCGACAATGTCGATGACCGCCGACTGCTTGATGCTCAGAAGCAGGATGACGGCAAAGAAGATGATCGAGAACACCACGGGCGACATGCCGCTGAAGAACGGCGTTACGCTCATTTCCAATGTGGTCGCTGCGGTTCTGGGGATGGCGACCATGGGGCCGATGCACAGGATAACCGCACACATGAGGACATTCGATGCCGCATGGCCGATGCGGCCGGTGATGTTATCTGCCCCGCCTGCGTGCAGGATGGCGAACATCGCAACGAGCGCAAGACCGATATCGGCGATAAAGTAGAATAAAAAGCCGTTAGCCCATTGCTCGCCTGCGTGCATTCCGAGGTACGGCGGGAACACGACATTGCCCGCTCCGAAGAACATCGCAAACAGCGCAAAGCCGACCACAATGCTGTCGGTAACAAGTTTCTTTCTGTTCATGCTAAAATCATTTCCTTATCTCTATCTGTTTTGTGATATGAATAATTGTAGCATGGATATGACGGTTTTAGTTACCCTGTCTTATAATAGCCCTATTCGCAAGTCGGGCATCCACCAAAATAGAATACCAGGTATAAGTTTTACTCATACCTGGTTATTTTTCAGTATTTCAGCTTTTTGGCAAAGGATACGAAGGACTTTGCGGCCGGTGTCAGGCTCTTTACCGAGCGGGTCGCAATGCCCAGCTCGCAGCCGACCGGAGTCCTGAGCGGTGCGGTCTTGACGCTCTGCTCGTAGCCCCGCAGCGAAAGCTCCGAGAGCACCGAAACGCCGAGACCGGAGGCAACCATCGAGATGATGGTCGCATCGTCGGAAGCGTCTATCATAAGGCGCTTATGGCTCGTCACCTCCGGAAAAATGAGCTCGACATACTGCTCGGGCGAGGAGATAAAGGTCTCGCCGAAAAGCTCGTGGATATCGACCGGCTTATCCGTATCACGGTCGTCGTCCTTGGGGAGCACCGCAACCAGCGGACTTGAAAACAGCGGTATCCAATCAAAGCCCTGTGCGCCGTATGCGTCCATGAACGCAAGCTGCACCTCGCCGTTTAATAGTCTGCGGTCAAGGTCACGGCCGCCGACAATGACATCGACGGCGATGTTCGGGTATGTCTGCTTGAATTTGCTGAGCACGCCGGGCAAAATGGTGCGGGATATGCTTGAAAATGCACCTATCTTTATCTGCTGCGGTGTCTGCTCATTTATCTCGGCCACGGCGGCATACAGTGCATTCGATGCGGAAACGACATCTTCGATCTTCGAATACAGCGCCTTGCCCTGCGGCGTGAGCCGCACGCCCTGATAACCACGCTCCAAAAGCGTACAGCCAAGCTCGGCCTCAAGCTTATCCATCATGTGCGTCAGTCCCGACTGGGAGTAGTCTAACTGCTCTGCCGCCTTGCTGAAGCTGCCGCAGCGCACCGATGCTATCAGAGCTCTGAGCTTCGTATCATCCACGAGCAACACCTCCTGTAATTTTATCGTGTTTTGCATACAGGAACAAGTATATGCTCAAATTGTTAATTTTTCAACGGCTTTTTTGGAATGTTTAATATGACCGCCCGTCATTTTGCCTGCTTCATCGACAGGGAGATGCGTTTTTTCTTCTCATCGACATCCAAAACGACAACATCGACGATATCACCGACGGAGACGACCTCGGACGGGTGCTTTATAAACTTGTTGCACACCTGCGAAATGTGCACGAGTCCGTCCTGATGCACGCCGATATCGACGAACACGCCGAAGTCGATGACATTGCGCACCGTGCCGGTGAGCTTCATACCGGGCTTGAGGTCGCTAAGCTCCAGGACATCCGTGCGCAAAATGGGCTTGGGCAGATCGTCACGGATATCTCTGCCGGGCTTTAACAGCTCGGAAACGACATCACGCATGGTCGGCACACCGATGCCCGCTTCGGCGGCGGCGGCTTCCTCGCCGTAGGCCTTGAGCTTTGCGGGAAGATCGGACAGCGCCGAGTTTTTGACATCGGCCATGCTGTGGCCGGTAAGTGTGAGCAGCGTCTCGGCAGCGGCATACGACTCGGGGTGCACGGCGGTGTTATCCAGAATCGTCTTGCTCTCTGGAACTCTCAGGAAGCCTGCACACTGCTGATACGCCTTCGGTCCGAGCTTGGGTACTTTTTTTATTTGGCTGCGGGAGGTGAATGCGCCGTTTTCCTCGCGGTAGGCGACGATGTTCTTCGCCGTGGCGCTCGTGAGACCCGAAACACGCTGCAAAAGCGAGGGCGATGCGGTGTTGACATCGACACCCACGCTGTTGACGCAGTCCTCGACAACGGCGTTGAGCGCCTCGTCGAGCCGCTTGGGCGGCATATCGTGCTGATACTGCCCCACGCCGATGGCCTTGGGGTCGATTTTCACAAGCTCCGCCAGCGGGTCTTGCAGTCTGCGGGCTATCGACACGGCAGAGCGCAGGTTGACATCAAACTGCGGGAACTCCGCCGCCGCAAGCTCGCTTGCCGAGTACACCGACGCTCCGGCCTCGGAAACTATCATATAGGCAAGCTCATGCCCCGCCTCCTTTTCACGGCGGATAAGCTCAACGGTCATATGCTCGGTCTCACGGGAGGCCGTGCCGTTGCCGATGGCGATATTCACGACATTGTGCTTGCGGATCAGGCGGGACAGCGTGCGGATAGCGTCCTCCTTTTTGGCATCATTAAAGGTCGGGTACACGACGGCGGTGTCGAGCACCTTGCCGGTTGCATCGACGACGGCGACCTTGCAGCCCATGCGGTAGCCCGGGTCGAGACCCATGGTGACCTTGCCCTTGACAGGCGGCTGCATGAGCAGCGGACGCAGGTTCAGCGCAAACTGGCCGATAGCGCCCTCGGCAGCGGTGTCGGTAAGCTCGGAGCGGATCTCACGCTCCAGCGACGGGAAAATGAGCCTTGTGTATGCGTCCTCGCACACGGCTTTTATAAACTCCAGTGAGGGGCTCGGCCCTTTGAACACGGCACGGCGCAAAACGACGAGCGCTGCGTCTTTGTCGAGCACGACCGAGACCTTTAAAAGCTTCTCCTTTTCGCCGCGGTTGACAGCAAGGGTCTGGTGACCCTGCATCCTGCCGATGCGCTGCGAAAATTCGTAATACTGGCTGTACACGGAGTCGTCCTCCGTGGCGGCACGGCTCTCGATAAAGCCGTTTGACTTTATAAACGCACGCAGGCTTTTGCGCACGGCGGCATCGTCGCTTATCCGCTCGGCAAGGATATCGCTCGCACCGGCAAGGGCGGCTTCGGCGGTGTCAACGCCCTTTTCCGGGTCAATGTACTTTGCCGCCTCCTCGATGGGCACGGGTCCGTCACGGTGCTGGGCAAAGAGAACATCCGCCAGCGGCTCAAGCCCCTTTTCCTTTGCAATGGTCGCCCTCGTGCGGCGCTTCTGCTTAAAGGGTGCATACAAGTCCTCGACCTCGACCAAGGTCGTTGCGGCGTCTATCGCCTTTTTAAGCTCCTCGGTGAGCTTGCCCTGCTCGGCAATGGCGGCCTTGACCGTCTCCCGCCGCTCGGCAAGACCACGCAGATACGCAAGGCGCTTTTCGAGCGTACGCAGCGAGGTGTCGTCCATCGCACCGTGCAGCTCCTTGCGGTAGCGTGCGATAAAGGGGATGGTGTTGCCCTCGTCGATGAGCTTTATTACATTTTCGATGTGCTCGGGCTTTTTGCCGAGCTCATCGGCAAGAAATTTTATAATGTCGTCCATATGCTGATCCTTTCTGAAAGTACCACCGATTATACCACACCCCGCCCGCAATTGCCACTTGCGAATTTGAGCACAAACTGGTAAATTGGTGTCAGAGAAAAATGCGAAGGAGGTCGGACGATGGAACAGCAGTTTGTAAGTATTCTCGGGTCGGCGCTGTTTTCCCGCTGGGGGATTGTTGCCGTTGTGTTGTTGATCGGTCTGCTGTCACTCCGCAGCGATCTCAAATCCGCTTTAAGCGCAAAGAAGAAAAGCACTCAGAAGAAGCTGAAAGCCGCCCTTAATTCTGTAAGCGTATTGACCGGCTGCATTTTCATTGCGGTCATTTTTATGGCGGCTTGGGTAATACACATAACCATACCGGTAGTCCGTGACATTAATAATGAAAGCTATTGCTCGGTGCACGGAGACTTCGTCGAGGCAAGAGGCAGAGGCGGCGGGTATATTTCCGTAACTGCCGATGACGGCGAGAAATTCGACTTGAACATCCCGTTTGCCATAGGCACAAACATTCGTGACAATCTTCCGCCCTACGAGGAGTATACAGGCACGATGTGGTACGGCGAAAATTCGCACTATGCGCTGAAATTTGTACCCGACATGGATTAGCTTGCAGGAGGTTTGCCATGCATTTGTGGCAGCTTAATAAGTGGCGAAAATTTTATAGCGGTGTTGAGTGTCGGCAGGGGCTGCGCCTGCGCTTCGACAAGGGTGTCGACCCCGAGCTGCGGCTGGCTATACTGAAATTTGCAAATTGGGTGCGGCGGGAGTTTGACTTCCCCATCCGTGTCGTGGCGTACATCCGCTCGACCGAGTACATAAAAGCAAAAGACGGCGACTTGGTCTCGGGAACCTTTTGGGGACCTTACGACCGCACCGAAGAGCCGTGTATCAGGGTCGCCGCCGGTGACTTTTACAAGCTCACGAAAAAATGGGGCAAGGACAAAGCCATCGCCGCAACGCTGCGCACGCTGGCGCACGAGCTGTCGCACTACTACCAGTGGCTCAACGATCTAAAGCTCACGCCCATCGGCGAGGAGCGCCAAGCGACCTCGTATGCAAACGCCATAATTTACGAATACGAAGAAGAAATTAATAGCGAATGGACATGAAAAAATCAGGCTCAGGTGAGCCTGGTTTTTTATTTTATCACGACATTTTCGCTACCGAGCATTTCCTTGAGCTCATCGACGAGGGCTTCGTGTATCACGCACTGTGCGCCGATGCGCTTTTTCTCCTTTTGGCAGTAGATTATCATCTGCTGCGTGCCGGGGAACATGGTCAGAATAAGCTCGATGCGCTTCAGGGCGGGGTCGTTTTCGCTTTCTAACTTCACCCAGAGCTTTGCTCCGGCGCCCGGCGTTTTGACCGGCGCAGGGCGGCTGCTTTCGGCCTTCAATTTCCCGATCTCGGTGATGGGCTTTATGACATCGACCATGAGCTGCGGCTCTTTTTCGTCACGCACGGAGATGCGGCCGGACACGACGAGCGGGGCGTTATCACGGACATAAGCGCCGCCCGTATCGAGCGCCTTTTGGAAGGCGATAAGCTCCATTGCGCCCGTATCGTCCTCAAGGTCGATATAGCTCATGAGCGTATTTGACCTCGTGGTGCGGGTCTTTGACGACTGCACGACACCGGCAACGGTGACACGCTGACCGTCGGAAAAGCGCTTGCTGCCCTCGTCGGAGGCAAAATCCGACATGATAGCCCCGATGGGGACTGCACCGGCCTTTCGCACGGCGTCACGGTACTCGTCCATGGGGTGGCCGCTCAGGTACAGGCCCGTGGTCTCCTTCTCCATCGCCATGAGCTCTTGGCGAGAAAACTCGGTGACATCAGGTATCTTCACCTGCGCAGACTCGTTCTCGGCAAAGTCCGGCTCGCCGAAAAGATTCATCTGCCCGTCGATATTATTGCGCTGCTCGTGCTGGATGCTGTCTATCAGAACGGGGGCGACCTGCAAAAGCGCACGGCGGTTGACGCCGAAGCTGTCGAATGCGCCGGAGCGGATGAGATTTTCCACAGCACGGCGGTTGAGATCCTTACCGCTCATGCGGCGGCAGAAGTCCTCAAAGCCCTTGAACAGACCGTTTGCGCTGCGCTCGGCGATAAGCTCGTTTACAAAGCCGCGGCCGATGCTTTTTATTGCGACCATGCCGAAGCGGATGTTATTGCCGACGACGGAGAAGTCAGCCCCCGATTCGTTGACATCCGGCGGCAGGAGCCTGATGCCGAGTTCTCTGCACTCGGCAATATACTCGGCTATCTTCAGGCTGTTGTCAAGAACGCTCGACAGAAGCGCTGCCATATACTGCTGCGGGTAGCGCCGCTTCATGTACGCCGTGCGGTAAGACACGATGGCGTAGCTCACGGCGTGCGCCTTATTAAATGCGTAGCTTGCAAAGTCCAATATCTCGTCATAGATGCTGTTTGCGACATTTTCGGGAACGCCGCGCTTTACAGCGCCGTCAATGCCCCGCTCGGGGTCGCCGTGGACGAACGCCACACGCTCGGCATCGATGACCTTGTGCTTTTTCTTGCTCATTGCACGGCGGATCATATCCGCCTGACCGAGCGAGAAGCCCGCCAAGCGGCGGAAAATTTCGATGACCTGCTCCTGATAGACGATGCAGCCGTAGGTGACATCGAGTATCGGGCGCAGCAGCTCGTGCTTGTAGCTTATCTTCTTTGGGTCGTTCGAGCACTCTATAAATCTCGGGATGCTGTCCATCGGCCCGGGGCGGTAGAGTGCTATGACGGCGGTGATATCTTCAATGCTCTTGGGCTTTAAGCCAACGCACACGGCGGTGATGCCGGAGCTTTCAAGCTGGAACACACCGCTGGTTCTGCCGGCGGAGAGCATCTCAAACACGGCGGGGTCGTTTTCGGGTATCTTGTCGACCTCGAAGTCCGGCTCGTGCTCACGCACCATTTTTGCCGCATCCTCCAGGACCGTGAGGTTTCTCAGACCCAAAAAGTCCATCTTGAGAAGTCCAAGCTCCTCAAGCGTGGTCATCTGGTACTGGCACACGACCGATTCGTCGTTTTTCGACAGGGGAACATACTCGTACACGGGCTTGTCGGTTATGACAACGCCCGCAGCGTGCATACTGGCGTGTCGGGGCATTCCCTCTAAGGCCTCGGCGACCTCGATGAGCCGGTGCATGGTCTCGTCGTTTTCGTACATTTCCCGCAGCGGCTTTGAAATTTTAAGCGCCTCGCTTATGGTCATGCCGAGCGCCATGGGGACATTTTTTGCGACATTGTCGGTGTCGGCGTAGCTCACATCCAAAACTCTGCCCACATCGCGTATGGCCGCCCTTGCCGCCATCGTGCCGAAGGTGACTATCTGCGCCACATGGTCGTGGCCGTACTTGCGATTTACATAGTCGATGACCTCTCCACGGCGGTTCACGCAGAAATCGACATCGATATCCGGCATGCTGACACGCTCCGGGTTTAGAAACCTCTCAAAGAACAGGCTGTACTTAATCGGGTCAACATCGGTGATGCCGAGGCAGTACGACACCACGCTGCCCGCTGCGCTGCCGCGCCCGGGGCCTACGGGTATCTTCTGACTTTTTGCGTAGCCGATGAAGTCGGAAACGATGAGGAAATAGTCGACAAAGCCCATCTGCTTTATCATCGAAAGCTCGTAGTCGAGCTGCTTGCGCACCTCAACTCTGTCGGCGGCATAGCGCTCGGCAAAGCCACGGTCGCAGAGCTTTTTAAGGAACTCAAAGCTATCCGTCTCGCCCTCGGGGAGCTTGAAGCGGGGCAGCTTATAGTGGCCGAACTCAAAATCGTAATTGCACATTTGGGCGATGCGCACGGTGTTGTCGGCGGCCTCGGGGTACTCGGGAAAGAGCGAGCGCATCTGCGCCTCGTCCTTTATATAAAACTCGCTTGTTTCAAATTTTAAGCGTGCCGGATCTGCGACGGACTTGCCGGTCTGGATGCACATGAGGACATCCTGATAGTAAGCGTCGTCCTTCTCGATATAATGCGCATCGTTCGTCACGGCAAGGGGAATGCCGGTCTCACGGTGCAGGCGCAAAAGCCCCTCGGCGGCTTTTTTCTCTATCTCAAGGCCATGATCTTGTATCTCAAGATAGAAATTGCCCTCGCCGAAAAGCTCGTTTAGCTCTGTCGCCTTGGCTTTCGCCTGCTCGTAATTTCCGGCGCACAGCATGCGTGGTATCGCACCGGCGACGCAGCCGGAAAGGCACACCAGCCCATCGGCGTGCTCGTGCAGAAGATTCCAGTCTATCCTCGGCTTTATATAAAAGCCCTCGGTGAACGCCGCCGATACAAGGTAGCAGAGGTTTTTATAGCCCGTCTCGTTTTTGCACAGCAGGATAAGATGCGTGTACTCGGCATCAACGGAGTGATCCTTGTCAAAGCGGGTGCGGGGCGCAACATACACCTCGCAGCCGATAATGGGCTTGATGCCCTCGGCAAGGCAGGCCTTGTAAAACGCGACTGCGCCGTACATAACGCCGTGGTCGGTTATCGCAACGGCGGTCTGTCCCAGCTGCTTTATGCGCTTTGCAAGCCGCTCTATGCGGCAGGCGCCGTCAAGCAGCGAAAACTCGGTATGAACATGTAAGTGAACAAATGACATATCCCGTCCGCCCTTTTAGTCTATGCCCTCCGGCTTGTAGTCAAGAAGCTTTTTGAGCCTGTGGCTTAAGCAGCTTTTGCTCACGGGAGGGTAACTGAGCATCGCAAGATCGGCAAGGCTCGCCTCGGGGTTTGCAAAGCGCAGGAGCGCCGCCTCCTGAAGCTTATCCGGCAGCGAATCGAGCCCGTAGAGCTTGTCTATGCGGCGTATCGCCTCCATCTGCTGCGCCGCTGCGGCAACGACCTTGTCGGCGTTTGCCGAGTCGCAGTTGACCTTGCGGTTGATGCTGTTTTTCATATCCTTTTCGATCTTCGCCGACATGAGCTCCATTGCGCAGGTCGATGCGCCGATGGTCGTCAGAAGATCCTCTATATGCTCGCTTTTTTTGAAATACAAAAGGTGATTGCCCTTGCGCTCGGCCTCCTTGGGCGAAAAGCCCATGTCGAGCAAAATGGAATACGCCTCGCGGCTGACGCTGTAATGGCTTGTGGCAAGCTCAAGGTGATAGCGCTTGCCGGGATCTGTTACGCTGCCGCCGGCTAAGAATGCGCCCCGTATGAACGATGCCTTGCAGCACGGCTCCTCCAGAACGCCGAAGTTTATGTGCAGTGACGGGGTGTTTATGTCGTTGCCGAAGGTGTCGTATATCGTTTGTATCTTCTTCTCGTCCGTTATCCTGAAGCTTCGCTTGCCGCTGCCCTCGTCAAGCTCGTCAAAGCTCACGCCGAATGCTTTTTTGAACAGGTGCGGCAGTCTCTGCGCAAGCTCGTCGCTTGCAGTTATGATGCGGATGAGCTTGGGCGAAAATGTGTGGCAATACAGCAAAATGCCGTAAGCCTCGGCGACGGCGCAGCATTTGCGCTCGACCCGGGGCTCACAAAGCTCCGCCTTGACCTGCTGCGAAAAGGTCATGTCAGCCACCTCTCGCAAGGTCACGGTTGATGCTGACTACCGGCACGCCCATTTCCTTCAAATGCTCTGCCAGCGCCGTTGCGACGGCCACGCTGCGGTGGCGGCCGCCGGTGCAGCCGATGGCGATGGTAAGACTGTACTTGCCCTCCTCGATGTACTGCGGCAGCAGGTACTCTATCATATCCGTCAGCTTATCCATGAAAACCTGCGCCTGCTCGAAGCCGAAAACATAGCTGCGCACATCCTCATCAAGGCCGCTGTGGTGGCGCATATCCTCGATGTAATAGGGGTTGGGCAGAAAGCGGACATCGAACACGAGGTCTGCGTCCAGCGGCATACCGTACTTAAAGCCGAAGCTCACAACATTGACCATGATGGAGCGGCTGTTCGGTGCATCGGAAAAATAGGTGTACAGCTGATTCTGAAGCTGGCCGAGCGTCAAGTGCGAGGTGTTTACGATGTAATCGGCAAGCTCCCTTATCGGCTGGAGCTGCTCCCGCTCACGCTCAATGGCGTTCTCGATAGAGCCGCCGGATTTTATCGCCAGCGGGTGGGGTCTGCGTGACTCCTTGTATCGCTTGACGATGACCTGCGTGTCGGCCTCCATGAAGAGTATCTTATAGCCGAAATCCATCTCACGCAGGCTTTTTAAGGCGTTGAACACATCCTTGATGCCGTTTTTTTCACGCACATCGGTGACAAGGGCGACCTTTTCGTAGCGCCCCTTTGTCGCTGCGCACAGCTCGGCAAACTTCGGGATGAGCGCAACGGGCATATTATCCACGCAATAGTAGTCCAGATCCTCGATTATATCCGCCGCCTGGCTCTTGCCGCCGCCGGACAGTCCCGTAATTATAAGAAACTCCATGTTATCTCCTGTTTATTGCTCCTCATCCGGCTTTGCGCCCTTCTCCTTTGCGAGCCTGAGCATCTCGTCCAAAGCCATCTGCTTTCTTCTCTTCCAGTCGTCTATGAGCACAACGCCCTTGGGATATATCCTTATCTCCGGCTCGAGCGTTATGCCCGATTTTTCGTACACCTCACGGCGCACATGATCCATGAGCGCAACGATATCGTCGTAGCTGGCGCCGCCCTTATTCACAACGAAGCCTGCGTGCTTTTCCGACACCTGAGCGCCGCCCACGGTGTAGCCCTTTAAGCCGGCCTCGTCAATGAGCGCCGCAGCGTAGCCGCCCACGGGGCGCTTGAATGCGCTGCCTGCCGAGGGCAGGTCGAGCGGCTGATTTTTGCGTCGCTTTTCGTTCATCTCATGCATTCTCGCCGCTATCGCCTCGGGTTCATCCTTTGTAAGCTTGAACACGGCGCCGGTTATTGCGCAGTTGACCTTCGTAAAGCTGCTCTGACGGTAGCCGAAGCCGCAGTCCTCGTTTTTCACCTCGCACAGCGCCTGATCGGTGAGGTAGTACATGACGACAGACTCCACAACATCCTTCATCTCGCCGCCGTAAGCGCCCGCATTCATCAGAATGCCGCCGCCGACGGAGCCCGGGATACCGCTTGCAAACTCAAGACCGGCAAGTCCGTTCGCCTGCGCAAACTGCGCAAGCCGTGCAAGCGATACGCCCGCTTCGGCGTAGATGGTGTCGTCCGTTGTGCCCAGACGCAGCTTCGTGAGCTTCTCGGTGCTAACAACGCAGATATCAAGCCCCTCCTCGGGGATTATGAGGTTCGTGCCCTTGCCGACGATGAGCGGCAGCACCTCGTTCATGTGCAGATAGTAAAACACCTTCGTCATTTCCCAAATGTCCTTGGGTGCGATGAACGCTCTGACCTCGCCGCCGACCTTGAACGAGCAGTGTAAACGCATACTCTCGTGCTCACGCAGGTCGAGGTCGGGTATGTTTTCAATTATGCCGCTGAGGGCCTTTTCCAAATTTTCCATGCTATCTCCTTTACAGTACGCCCTCGTCAATGGCATAGTCGTGATTTGCAGCCAGGGTCTCGGCCGCATTGTAGCCCATCTTCTTCTGGCGGTTGTTCATTGCGGCAAGCTCCAGGATGACCGCAAGGTTTCTGCCCGGTCGGACGGGTATCGTGAGGCTCGGCACGGTGACACCGAGGATATCCTGCGTTTCGTTCGTGAGCCCCAGACGGTCGTAAGCCTTCTGGTCGTCCCATATCTCCATGTTGACGACAAGGTCTATCGCCGATTCGGGCTTGACGGAGCCCACGCCGTACAGATGGCGCACATCCACAACGCCGATGCCCCTTAGCTCCATGTAATAGCGGATAAGCTCGGGCGCAGAGCCTGTCAGGCTGTCCTTGCCGACACGGCGGATATCCACCGCATCGTCGGCGATAAGCCTGTGGCCGCGCTTTATCAGCTCAAGCGCCGTCTCGCTCTTGCCGATGCCCGAATCGCCGGTCAGCAGCACGCCCTCGCCGTGAACCTCGACGAGCACGCCGTGTACCGTCGTGCGGGGTGCAAGGTGCGTGTGCAGCGAGCTTATGACATTGGCCATGAAGTCGGAGGTGTCCTGGCTTGTTGTAAACACATTGCAGTCGTACTTTTCCGCCATCTCAAGACATTCGGGAAACGCCGCTGCGCCGTGGCACAGAACAAGCGCCGAAATGTTGTATTTCATGAGCTCCTCAAAGCTCTGGCGGCGCTCGGCCTCGGTCTTTAGCTCAAGATATGTGCTCTCGACCCTGCCGATTATCTGCAAACGCTTGGGGTCAAAGTAATTATAAAAGCCCGCAAGCTGCAATGCGGGACGGTTGACCTCCGCTAAGGTGAGCACCCTCGTGTCATAATCGGCCGATGTGTGCAGCGGCTTGAGCTCATGCTCGGCCACTAAGGTTTTGAGCTTTACGGAATACTTGCTTGGCATTTGTCCGGCTCTCCTAACAACAATATTATATATTATACATATTACCCTTTTTAGCCCGTTTTGGCAATGATTTTTGCGCAGACGGCGGCAATTCACGGAATCTTAAAAATTTTACTTGCATTTACGGTTACATTCTGTTATTATTAAAAAGCTGTTTTCAGCTAAACACAAGCAAGGAGGTGCTTCAATAATGGCAAAATGTCAGTTTTGCGACAAGGGCGTAGCCTTTGGTATTCAGGTTTCCCATTCCCACAGACGCTCCAACCGTACTTGGAAGCCCAATGTGAAGCGCGTCAAGGCCATCGTGGACGGAAGTCCCAAGCATGTTTATGCATGCACTCGCTGCCTGCGCAGCGGTAAGGTCACCCGCGCTGTGTAATATTTTTATTACCCGAAACAAGCTCGCCAAAAGGCGAGCTTTTTTCGTTGTCAGCGTGCAAAAAGTCCTGTGACTTTTTGCACGCTAAACACGCCACTTTTTTTGTGAAGCTTTGCTTCACGAAATATCTCGCTACGCTCGTCAAAAAGCCTTAACAGGCATTTTTGATGGCTACAATCAAACTTGAGGCGGGATCTTTCTCGCTGCGGCTCGGTCACGGTGCGGCTCTGACATGCCCCCGGCATGTCATTCACTACCGCACCGACACTTCGTTACCCCCTCACGCTCCCCCTGCTGCGTATTGGATTTTACGCTCTTGCGTCTATTATGTAGTTCTTTGACAGTCTGCAATTACAGGCTGATTTTCACTCATGCTGCGTTGAAGCCCGAGGGAAATACGGCGTATGTCCCACGAACTTGGCCTTGCCTGACTGAAAATCATCTCTGTCATATCGTTGCGTACTTGCAACACAAGAAAAAATGGTATATAATCACCCTCGGTTGACAAGGGGATGCACGCCTGACAGTGTATCTCTTGTCTCAATTGGCAGCCTATCTTCACCAAGCAGGAACGAAAGTCGCATATGCGCAGTCCGCCGTCAGGTGCGAAGCAGTTTTGGGAGGTCTGATTTTCGTTCAGGCAAAGGCAAAGCCCGACGGGCATAATGGACATATATGGACTAGGGATTTGACGAAGCATGGGCGAAAAGCAGCCTGCCAAAACCGTGTATACCCTTATCAATCGAGGGTAAGAAAATCGCTTGAAAAATCAATCAGATCGGAGTGTATTACCGATGAAACGCACTAAAATTATTCAGATCTTTAACGAGCCGGAGGCCTTCGGCGGTAAGGAGATAACCGTCTGCGGCTGGGCACGCACCATCCGTGATATGAAAAACTTCGGCTTTATCGAGCTCAACGACGGCAGCGCATTCAAGAGCCTGCAGATAGTCCTTGAGCGTGAGAAGCTTCCCAACTACGATGAGCTTGCCCGTCAGAATGTCGGCGCAGCGTTCATCTGCAAGGGCGAATTGGTCCTCACCCCCGAGGCAAAGCAGCCGTTTGAGCTCAAGGCCGCCGAGGTCACCGTTGAAGGCACTTCCACCCCCGACTACCCCCTGCAGAAAAAGCGCCACAGTGTGGAGTTTCTGCGCACCATTCAGCACCTGCGTCCCCGCACCAACCTGTTTTCGGCAGTGTTCAGAGTGCGCAGCGTAGCGGCACAGGCGGTGCATGAGTTCTTCCAGGAGCGTGGCTTTGTCTATGTCCACACGCCCATCATCACGGGCTCTGACTGCGAGGGTGCAGGCGAGATGTTCAGAGTCACGACCCTTGATCTTGATAACCTTCCCCGCACCGAGGACGGCAAGGTCGATTTCTCCAAGGACTTCTTCGGCAAGAGCACGAACCTGACCGTTTCCGGCCAGCTCAACTGCGAAAACTTTGCCATGGCCTTCGGCGATGTGTACACCTTCGGCCCGACCTTCCGCGCCGAGGTATCGTACACCCAGCGCCATGCCGCCGAGTTCTGGATGATAGAACCCGAGATGGCGTTTGCAGACCTCAACGACTATATGGACACCGCCGAGGCGATGGTAAAATACATCATCAACCGCACGATAGAGCGCTGCCCGCAGGAGATGCAGTTCTTTAACTCCTTTGTGGACAAGGGTCTGCTCGACAGGCTGCACAATGTCGTGTCAAACGACTTTGCCCGTGTCAGCTACACCGAGGCGATCGATATCCTCAAAAACTGCGGCGAAAAGTTTGATTACCCCGTCGAGTGGGGCATCGACCTTCAGACCGAGCATGAGCGCTACCTGACCGAAAAGGTCTACAAAAAGCCCATTTTCGTCACCGATTACCCCAAGGAGATAAAGGCATTTTATATGCGCCTGAACGACGACGGCAAGACCGTCGCCGCAGCCGACTGCCTTGTTCCGGGCATAGGCGAGATCATCGGCGGCTCGCAGCGTGAGGAAAGGCTCGATATGCTGACCGCTCGCATGGCTGAGCTCGGCCTTAACCCCGAGGACTACTGGTGGTACCTCGATCTGCGCCGCTACGGCTCGTGCCGTCACGCCGGCTTCGGTCTCGGCTTCGAGCGCATGGTCATGTACCTCACGGGCGTATCGAACATCCGTGATGTCGAGCTTCACCCCCGCACCACCGGCAACGCCGACTTCTAAGATAACAAACAACCCCGCTCGTGTGTGCACCGAACCGTAAAAAACGGACAATAGACAAAACACCACCTATGTAGGAAAATAGAAGTACTGCATTAGCCAAATGTGCAGCTTCTTCGGCGTATCCCGAAGTGGGTACTACGACTATGTAAAGCGAATGGATATTCCGGCAAAGGATCTGCCGCTTACCGAGCTTATTCGTGAATGTCAGGCCGAGTGTGGCAGCATCTACGGCTATCGCAGAGTACATATTTGGCTGGAGCGAAACGGTGTGCTCCGAAATCCGAAAACAGTTCTGAGCGTTATGAATAAGTACAATTTGTTGTCTGTAGTACGCAGAAAACAGTACAAAAAGTGCGGAGATTCCCTGCATCGGTATCCAAATCTGCTGAACAGAAACTTTGCTGCCGAGTGTCCGAATCAGAAGCGGGCTACGGATATCTCATATATTGAGACCGGACAAGGGTTTGTGTATCTGTCAATCATTTGGAATTGCGGCGCCAGTATGTTGCATAATTCTTATTTTCCTGCCTAGGGGGCTTTTTTGTGCTGTCCGTATATTCTGGGGCGGTGCAAGAGCGGGATTTTTTATGCCGCTGCGACCGTAGGGCTCCCTTCAAACCAGCCCCAGATGTGCCAGAACTGTACGCCGCCGTCCGACATAGCGCAAGCAATAAAGCCCAGCACAAAGCAGGCTGCAGAAAGTGCAAGCGACACTAATGTCACCGAGCGCAGGCGGCGCTTCGTCTTTGCGGAAAACTGCGGGTCGATACCCAGCGGCGGCAGCATGGCGTCACCCATTGCCGAGGCAAGCGCATTGTGCCTGAACCTGCCGAACGAGCGCACGAGCTCGCACGAACGCCCAATAATACACGCAGCCGACTGCGATGAGCACGCTCAGCGGCGCAAACGACAGCCCCAAGATTGCCCCGCGCCAGTACGGCAGCTGCGGTATCACACCGGCGACATTTATGCCGCCGATAAGGCACACGGCAAGCGCCGCCGAGGAAACGGAGGCAGTGGCCATCACAACGCCCCATGCAGTAAGCAGGATGAAAAACAATATCGCAGCTATCGCCGCAAGGCCGAGCCCGACAACGACAAGCGGCTTGCCTGCGGTCTTTTTTGCGGCTGTGCCCGTTTCGCCGAACCGGGCGGCAAGCGCCGTCGGATCGCCGAGCCTTGCGGCGATTTCCTCCTCGGAGTAGCCGTCGGCCATTTTGAATGCAAAGTGCTGCCCGTACTCGTCAATTATACCGGCCGCATCGGCGACCTTTCTTTTGCGCAGCTCATTTTCAAGCTGCGTCATTATTATTGCCCTCCAACAGCATCCTGACCGAATTTGCGAATTTTAAATACTCCGCTCGGTCGTTCGAGTAGGTTTCTCTGCCAAGCTCGGTGAGCCTGTAATACTTCCTCGGCGGTCCGCCGATTTCCTCCTGCAAATAGGTTGTCAGAAGACCGTCGGCCTTGAGCTTGCGCAGGATGGGATAGACCGTGCCGTTGGCAATGTCGATGCGCTTTTACAGCCGGTCGGATATCTCGTAGTCGTAGCAGTCACGCTCGTGCAGCAGTGCCAGCACGCACAGCTCGAGCACGCCCTTTGCCAGTAGCAAAGGCAACCACTAGCTATTTTAGTGGAAAAGGAGAGCTTATAGCGAGGAAAGAAGTAGACAAAATAAAAACTCCCTATTAGATTAGAAGTGGTTTGCCGACCACACGACTAAAAAATAGGGAGGTCTTATCGTGAAAGATAACGAGATGGAATACAAGAATAACATAAAGAATCAATTACAGTAAGACCAGATAGCGGATCAGATAAGTCTAAAAGAGTTTGTAGACCCGTTTACGGGTAGCGTGGACAAGAAAGCATAAAAACAGCCCCTTAAGGGGCTGCTCGAAAAGTCAATGCGGTCGGCAAACTTTTCAGAGCCCCTTTGGGGCTGACAGCATCACGCCCTTATAGGGCTCATTCAAACCTCCGGCTAAGCCGGAGGTTTTGATTATTTTGTTGCGGTGATGCTGACTGCGGCACTTTGTGCGGAGTTCGCATTGGAGTTCGTGGCGCAGACGGCCTTGACCTTGTAATAATACTTGGTGTTCTTGCTTGCGCTGAGGTTGGTGTAGCTAAGATTTGCGGTCGCATCCCAGTAGCTGAAATTCTTGCCGTCGGTCGAGCGGTAGATGTAGTATTTATCTGCGCCGGTGACCGCTTTCCATGTGATCCTCGGCTTGCCGTTTGAGGTCGTGATGCTCACGGAGGGAGCTGCGAGCGATGTCATCAGATTCTTGGAGTTGCTGTATGCAGAGGCGACATTTTTGCCGTTTACGACCGCAACTGCTTTGACACGGTAATAATACTTCGTGCCGGGTGCTGCGCCGGAGTTGGTGTAGCTCGTTTTTGTTGTGCTGTCAAAGTACTTGAAGTTCTTGCCGTCAGTCGAACGGTATATCCAATACTTCGTTGCGCCACTAACTGCTTTCCAGCTCAGCTTCGGCTTGCCGTTTACACGGTAGATGCTCAGGTTCACGGCAGCGGGGCGGCACTGTATTCTCTTAACCACGCTGTAGTCGGAGGTCACATTCTTGCCGTTTAGTACCGCAACGGCCTTTACCATATAGTAGTAGGTCGTGCCGATATCGGTTGACTTATTGGTGTAGCTTGTCTTGGTCGTGCTGTCGTAATACTTAAAATTTACGCCGTCCGTGGAGCGATACACCCGATACTTTGCCGCACCGTCAACTGCGTTCCAATATATCTTCGGCTTGCCCGCCGAGGTGGTTATCTTGAGCTCGGGAGCCTTGGGTGCAGGCTTATAATTGGGGTCTGTCGCACCGCAGCGTGTGCATTTACCGTTTGCGTAGCTGTGACCGAGGGGCTGCACGAGGCTGTCCTTATAGCTGCTGCCGCAGACGGAGCATTTATGCTCGGTGTAGCCGCCGGTTAGGCAGGCAGGCTTAACAACTTTGTCGACATAGGTATGTGCCTTAAGCTCGTCATACTTGTAATCTTTCTTTTCGTAGCCGCACACCTTGCACTTGAGCAGATCATAGCCATGCTCGGAGCAGGTCGAGGCGACCGTCTTTACCACGGTATAATCATGCCCTCCGGGAATATATTCGGTGTATTCATAGCCGCAGGGACATAGATACTCTATCTGACCCGACAGCTTGCAGGTAGGCTTGACTACCTTCACGGGGACATAGTGACCGTCAAACGAGTCGCAATTATAGTGCAGCTTCACTGTTTGATTTCTCGGCACCTCATAGCCCGTTGCCTCCCATGCTTCCTTTGTGCCGCCGTAGGCAATGTCTGCAATCTTTTTACAGTAATCGAAGGCGTTGTCGATTATTTTAGTCACGCCTTTGGGGATGGTGACACGCTCAAGTGCCTCGCAGTATACGAATGTTCTTTCCTCTATCTGCGTCATGCCCTTCGAGAGCACTGCGGTCTTGAGCTTAGTGCAGTATCTGAACGCATTTGAGCCAAGCTCCGTTACGCTGTCGGGAAGCGTGATACTCACAAGCTTTTTGCAGCCTTTAAACGCATAACCGCCGATGCTCTTTACCCCGTTTGCGATTGATATCTCGGTCAGGGCGGTGCAGTCGTAAAATGCGCTAGAGCCGACACTCGTAACGCTGCTCGGGACAGTTACCTTTGTAAGGTTAGAGCAGTCCTTGAAAGCATTATCGCCGATGCTTGCAGCGCCGTCCTCAATTACAACGCTCTTTATCTGATAGATATACATGCCCCATGGCTGGCTTCTTCCGTGAAAGGCATCAATCGTAATCGTACATTTTGCCAGTACCCGAAATTGTGAGCGTGCCGTCCTTGAGCACCCAAGTGAGGTTCTCACCGCAGGTGCCGCTGTGCGCCTCATCCGCCGATGCGCCCATGGGCAGCAGGCTGAATATCAGGCAAAATGCAAGAAATATACTTAAAATTTTCTTTTTCATTTCTTCCTCCTATCGTTTGTCGCAGGCTTATTAACTGTTTTTTTGTATCATACCAAGCCCGATTGTTCTTTTCAATGGCCTAAATGTAAATAATGCGGTGAAATGCAGGTCGGATTTTTAGCTGTTATCACAGTGAATTGTCAAACTAAGTGCAACACAAAGTACACATTCTCTTTTTCCGTTGCACTTGACGGTATATTCACCGGGACGGAAAACGCCCCGTGCAAATTGAACGGGGCGTTGGGGGCATGTATTCATCTGTCCAGCGAAATGTCGCCGCCGGTCTCGATGGTCTTGCCGTCGAGCAGCAGCATCTTTTCCGCAAAAAGTCTCGAAAATCCGCTTATCACCGCCGCCGCCGTGATGAGATCCTCGGCATTCTCGGTAGAGATGTCGGTCGTCTCCTCGCGGTCGAGAATGTCCGCCGCCGCAAGGCGCACTTGATTTGTGAAATACACCGCCGCACGGCTGTGCTGCCTGGCGTAGGAGTTGTATATATCCCGCAGCTCGTCCTCTGACAGCCCCATGGGTATCATCGTCTGCAAGGTGGGAATACTAAGACAGTGCTTGAGCGAGCAGATCATGATAAGGTACGCAATGTGCGTGCGGTAGTAGCGCTTTTTTATCGGCTCGGGCATTATCCTCTTGCGGACATAATTATTCACCGTCGCCGCCGAAATAAACTGCTCCTCCTTGAGCTCCGGCGGCAGGTAGTCCAGATAGCCCTTGAGCAGCGTCACTATCTGCTCCATGTAAAGCCCGATGTCCGGTATGTCCTCCCACATCGGCAGCCGGTAGTTATTCAGATACTTCTCCCATCTGCGCAGCTTGGCAGCAACGAGAGCCTTGTCCAATGTCATCAAAACCACTCCTATTTCTTTCGCCTGCTATTTTAGCACACAACTAATTCGACAGTCAATGACAAGTTTAACTTTTTAGGCTTGACATAATCTTAATACCGTGATAATCTAATCTGGCAGATTAGATTGCATTATAAGGAGTTACTATGAGTTACCGCATTTTTACCGATACATCCGCAAACCTGTCCACAGACACGACCGAGGCGCTCGGCATCACCGTCGTCCCGCTGTCGTATATCCTCAACGGCGAGGAGCTTATGTGCACCGACACCCGCAAATTTGACGGCGCCGGCTACTACGGTGCGATCAGAAAGCACGCAAGCGTCAACACCTCGCAGGTCAACCCCTACAGATTTGAGGAGTACATGGAGCCCGCCCTGCAGGCCGGTGACGACATTTTGTATGTCGGTATGTCCTCGGGCATCAGCGGCTCGTTCGCTTCGGCGAAAATGGCCATCGAGCAGCTCAAGGCAAAGTACCCCGAGAGAGATCTGCGTGCCGTCGACACGCTCAGCGCCTCGCTCGCCGAGGGTATAGTCGTGCTCAAGGCGGTCGAGTATGTCAATGCGGGCATGGATATTGACGAGATAGAGCGCAAGCTCAATGAGCTGAGCTACAGCATGTGCCAGATATTCATGGTCGATGACCTTATGCACCTCAGGCGCACCGGCAGGCTCTCAAACGCCGTTGCGCTGGCAGGCTCGGTTTTGCAGATAAAACCGCTGCTCATCGGCGACGAGCAGGGCAAGATAGTCTGCATCAAAAAAGAGCGCGGCAGACGCAGAGCCATCGAGGGGCTCGCCAAGGTGTACGAGAAGTATGTTGAAAACGCCGGTGAGAATATCGTCGGGATCGCCCACGCCGACTGTGCCGAGGATGCCGAGCATCTGGCCGCCCGCCTGCGTGAGATCGCTCCGCCCAAGGACATTATCATCGAGTGCTACGAGCCCGTGACCGGCGCCCATGTCGGCCCGGACACCCTCGCCCTCTTCTTTGTCGGCAAGCCTGGCTTCCGCTCCGACAGGTAAAGTTTTTGTTGTTGATGTTTTATTATAGATAATCGCCCATGCACGCCGAAACCCGGCTCGCCTTGTCAGGTGAGCCGGGTTGTTTTATTTTGCATTGTAGATGTCTACCGAGTCCATGATTTTGACGGAGACTTTGAAGGTCGAGCCGCTGCGCCAGACGGTGAAGGATATTTCATCGCCGATGTCGAGCTTGGATTTTTCCTCGGCAATATCGGAGGTCGAGTGCGCATCCTTGCCGTTGACCTTTGTGATGATATCGCCCTTTTTGATGCCCTGCTTCTGCGCATCGGAGTTATCCAGCACCTCAGAGACATACAGCCCTACGGGGATGTCGTAGTAATCGGCGATGTCCTCGCTTATGGGTCCGACCGTCACGCCGATGGTCGAGCGGCCGTACACCGCACCGTCATTCATGAGAGCAGCAACGATGCTTTGCAGAGTGTCCGACGGAATGGCAAAGCCGATGCCCTCGATGTTCGAAAAGCTGGACACTATCTTCATATTCGTGATGCCGATGACCTGCCCGCAGTCGTTGAAAAGCGGGCCGCCGGAGTTGCCCTCATTGATGGAGGTGTCGGTCTGCAAAAGGTTCATGACGGCACCGTTGTAGCTGATCTCACGGCTTGTTGCGGAGATGATACCGCTCGTCATCGTGAGACTGTAGTCGGGGCTGAGTGGGTTGCCGATGGCGCAGACCTCGTCGCCCGTTTGGATGTTCTTCGAGCTTGCGAACACCGCCGGTGTGAGGCCGGCCTTTTCTATCTTCAATATCGCAACATCACTCTGCGAGTCGGCGGCGACGAGCTTAGCGTCAAAGGTCGTTCCGTCGTAAAGCTGCACGGTCGCACGCTCGCCTTCGTCAATGACATGCGTGTTCGTGAGAATGTAGCCGTCCGAGGAGACGACGATGCCGCTGCCCCAGCTGTACGAGTCGCTGTTTTTGCCGTCAAAGGACTTGATACCGACGACACAGGGCGAGCACTTTTGGAATATCTCATTGTAGCTGAGCTTCGCTGCGCCGGATGAGCCCGTTTGCAGTGTGAGTGAGCCACGGTCTGCGACCTTTTCGAGCTTGATGCTCGACGGGGTCTTTGACGCCGAGGCGTAGTAGTCCTCAAAATAGGTCATGTAGCTTTTGGGCATGCCGTCGGCGTTCGTCTGTTCGCCGCTCCAATCGGCTGTAAGAGCGGCATAGATCATACCGCCGAGCAGCAAAACTGCGCACAGTATCAGTGCGATTATGCGGGTGCGGCGATTGCCCGGGAGCTTTGCCTGCGGGCGCTGCACCGCCGAAGCCTGCTGTGTGTAGTTTGGTTTATACCAATTATCGTTGTTATCGTACCAGCTCATAAGGTCCTCTTTCTATGCCAAAGGCAGGGTGAACACGAATTCGGTGACGCCGTCACGGCTCGTGACCGCAATATCCTCATCGTGGCTGTTTATGATCCTCTTGACGAGGTACAGTCCGAGCCCCACGCCGTCCTTATCCATGCTGCGGGAGCGGTCGGACTTGTGGAAACGGTCGAAGATGTACGGCAGGTCATCCGGCGGAATAGTCTCCCCTTTGTCCTTTATAGATACATATGCTTTGCCGCCACGCTTATACAGTAAGATCTTTATCGTGCTGCCGGGCGAGGCAAATTTAACGGCGTTGTCTGTGAGATTATAAAGCACCTGCGTTATCGAGTCACGCTCGGCAAAAACGATGATCGGATCCTCGGGAAGCTGAGGGTCGACATCGAGATTCTTTTCCTTCGCCCGGCTTTCAAAGCTCAAAAGCGTTTGCAGCAAAAGCTCGGACAGGTCAAACTTCTTGCGCTTTGACTTGTCGACAGCCTTTGTCTCGGCCTGCGAAAGGTCGAGCATGTTGCGCACCAAGCGAGCAAGCCGTCTCGTCTCATCCGCTATCTTGCGCAGGTACTTATCCTCCTGCTCGCGGGGTATCGTACCGTCGATGATGCCGTCTGCAAAGCCGGCTATCGTGGTCATGGGGGTGCGCAGCTCGTGGGATATATTCGCAATGAGCTCCTGACGCTTGCGGTCGGATTTTTCAAGCGTGTCGGCCATGTTGTTGAACGAGTCAAGCAGTGTGCCGATCTCGTCGTCACGCCGCTCCGTATTTTCCACACGCACCGAAAAGTCGCCCAAAGCAAATTTCCTCGAAGCGACCGTCAGCTGGTCAAGCGGCTCTGCCATCTTCTTTGAAAATATAAGCGACATGAGCATTGCAATAAGCATAACGGCAACGCCCACGGTGAGCGCAACGCCGATAAATGTCTTCCATGTATCGAGAACGGAAGCGTTGTCCGAGGATACGAACACATAGCCTATGACACTGCCGTCGGTCTCGATGGGCTTTGCCACAACGAGCCGCTGCTCGTGATAAAAGCCGGCAAGCGTGGTGAGCCGGTCGAGCTTTTTCTCGACATGCAGGGTGTTCACCACCGTTTGATCGAGCTTTTTGCCCGTATGCTCGCAGTATGGCACCAAATCGGAACAGGACAGCACAAGACCGTCCTGATCGCTGATGAATATATGGCACGAGGTGCTGTTTGCGATGGGGCTTATCGTCATGCGCAGGCTCCACGAGGACAGCGACTGCTCACGGCTGACGGCTGCTGCGGCACGAACGACCTCATCGGCACTGGCGTTCATGCTCTCACGGGTGCTGTTAATAAGATAGCTGCGCCCGAGAAAGAAGAAGGCCGCACCGATAATGGTGAAGCAGCACAAAACCAAAGCTGCGGTGGCAAGAAAGTTTCTGAAGTAGATACTTTTCATTTATCTTGCAACTTCAAACTTATAGCCTACGCCCCAAACGGTCTGCAGCGACCACTGGTCGGAAACGCCTTCAAGCTTTTCACGCAGACGCTTTATGTGGACATCGACGGTTCTCGAATCACCGAAGTAGTCAAAGCCCCAGACTTCGTCAAGAAGCTGGTTTCTGGTGAACACGATGTTCGGCGAGGCGGCTAAGTGGTAAAGAAGCTCCATCTCCTTAGGCGGCGTGTCGACCTTTTTGCCGTTTACAATGAGCTCATAGGAGTCGAGGTTTACGATGAGCTTGTCATAGCAAAGCTTCTTCTCCTTGGGAGCATCGTTATCCTCGGTGCGGCGCATTACGGCGTGGATGCGGGCAAGCAGCTCCTTGACCTCAAAGGGCTTGGTGATATAATCATCTGCACCCGAGTCAAGACCCGTGACCTTGTCGGAGGTCTCACCCTTAGCGGTGAGCATGATGATAGGCACGGAGGAGGTCTTGCGTATCTCACGGCAGACCTGAACGCCGTCCATGACCGGCATCATGACATCAAGCAGCACGAGGTCGGGATTAAGCTCGTTGAACATGGCCATGCCTTTGCCGCCGTCGTGAGCGATGCTGACATCGAAGCCGTCCTTTTCAAGATAGAGCATCAGCAGCTCGGCGATGTTGACATCGTCTTCTACAATGAGGGCTCTTTTATTCATAATTCTTCCCCCTTAGGTGGATTTTGATACTATTATAGTTACAAATCGATTATACATCAAGCAAAACAATAAAGGTGAATAAAATGTAAAACAAGATACGGCAATGTATATTTTTTCATTTACATTATAACGGTTTTCGGTTATTATCTATTCTGGAAAAGGAGATTTCGGCATGAATAATAATTTTGACCTGTGCGTGCCCTGCCTGCTCGGTCTTGAAGGGCCGATAGCCGACGAGCTCAAGAGGATGAAGCTTGACAATGTGCGCTCGGAAAACGGCAGAGTGTATTTTAAGGGCGGCGCTCAAGCGATCGCCAAGGCAAATATAAATCTAAGGATAGGCGAGCGGGTGCTCGTTGAGCTCGGCAGATTTGAAGCACGCAGCTTCGACGAGCTTTTTGAAAAGACCAAGGCGCTGCCGTGGGAGATGCTCATTCCACGGGATGCTGCCTTCCCCGTCAAGGGATACAGCCTTAACTCAAAGCTGTTTTCCGTATCCGATTGCCAGAAGATAATTAAAAAAGCGGTCGTGGAGCGCTTAAAAAGCGTGTACGGCATCGAGTGGTTCGACGAGACAGCGGAAACATATCAGATACAGTTTTCCATAATGAAGGATGTTGCGTCTTTGTGCATCGATACCTCCGGAGCGGGGCTTCATAAGCGCGGCTACCGTCCGGCGCACAACGCAGCACCGCTCAAGGAGACCATGGCCGCCGCTATGGTCACGCTCTCCCGCTACCGTGGCAGGGAGGATTTCTGCGACCCGTTCTGCGGCAGCGGAACCATCCCCATCGAAGCTGCCCTTATCGCCAAAAACCGTGCTCCCGGGCTTGACCGCCGCTTCTCGGCAATGGAGTGGCGCAGCCTTGACGGCAGTGTGTGGAACCTTGCCCGTGAGGAGGCTCGCTCAAAGGAGTTTCACAGCGACTACCGCATCGTGGGTGCGGATATAGACCCCAACGCACTTGTTATCGCCCGTGAAAACGCCGAGCGTGCCGGAGTTGCGGATATCGTGCGCTTTGAAAAAGCCGATGCGACAAAATTCGACCGCAAGACCGAAAACGGCATTATCGTCACGAACCCACCCTACGGTGAGCGCATCATGGAAAAGCAGGAGGCCGAGACGCTGTACCGCCTGTTCGGCGAGGCGTGGCGCAAAACAGAAAACTGGAAGCTGTACCTTTTGTCCTCGCACACCGAGTTCGAGCGCACCTTCGGCAAGACCGCCGACAAAAAGCGTAAGCTGTATAACGGCATGATAAAGTGTGATTTATTTATGTATTTCTGAAACTTGTGTCGAAATATATATAAAAATTCATAAAATTTTTGTGTTTTTGCTATTGCAAAATCCGAAAAGTGTGTTATTATAATAATCGAATTAGCACTCAGGGCTAAAGAGTGCTAATTCGATGAATTTTTTTGTATAAAACATTTGGAGGTAATATATATGAAGCTGAAACCTTTGGCAGACAGGATCGTGCTCGTGCAGCGTGCTGCCGAGGAAAAGACCCAGAGCGGCATTTTCCTCACCGCTTCCGCTCAGGAGAAGCCTGAAATCTATGAGGTCGTCGAGGTAGGCCCCGGCGGCGTAGTTGACGGCAACGAGGTCAAGATGGAGGTCGCAGTCGGCGACAAGGTCCTCGTCGGCAAGTACAGCGGCAGCAAGATAAAGCTCGACGATGTTGATTACACCATCGTCCGCCAGAGCGATATTCTCGCAATCGTAGAGTGAATTGCACAGTAAGTTAAAAAGGAGCGATTGAATCATGGCAAAACAGATTATTTTCGGCGAAGACGCCCGCAAGGCAATTGAGCGCGGCGTAAATCAGCTTGCAGATACCGTTAAGATCACCCTCGGCCCTAAGGGCCGCAATGTTGTGCTCGACAAGAAGTTCGGCGCACCGCTGATCACCAATGACGGCGTTACCATCGCAAAGGAGATCGAGCTTGAGGATCCGTTCGAGAACATGGGCGCTCAGCTTATCAAGGAAGTCTCCACCAAGACGAATGATGTCGCAGGCGACGGCACCACCAGCGCTACCGTGCTTGCACAGGCAATGATAAACGAGGGTCTTAAAAACCTCGCAGCGGGCGCAAATCCCATGACCATGAAGCGTGGCATCACCAAGGCCACCGAGGCCGCCGTCGGCGCAATTCGTAAAAACTCCCAGCCCGTTTCCGGCTCGGGTGATATCGCCCGTGTAGGCGCTATCTCCTCCGGCGACGAGGTCATCGGCTCTCTTATCGCCGAGGCTATGGAGAAGGTGTCGCAGAACGGCGTTATCACCATCGAGGAGTCCAAGACCGCCGAGACCTACAGTGAGGTCGTCGAAGGCATGCAGTTCGACCGTGGCTACCTGTCTCCGTACATGGCAACCGATACCGAGAAGATGGAGGCCGTTTTGGACGACGCTCTCATCCTCATCACCGATAAGAAGGTCACCAACATCCAGGAGATCCTGCCCCTGCTCGAGCAGATCGTCAAGGCCGGCAGAAAGCTTCTCATCATCGCAGAGGATGTCGAGGGCGAAGCTCTTGCAACTATTGTTCTTAATAAACTCCGCGGCACCTTCACTTGTGTTTGCGTAAAGGCTCCCGGCTTCGGCGACAGACGCAAGGAGATGCTTCAGGATATCGCCATCCTCACCGGCGGTCAGGTCATTTCCGCAGACCTCGGCATGGAGCTCAAGGATGCCGACATCGCAATGCTCGGTCAGGCTCGCCAGGTCAAGGTCACCAAGGAGAACACCGTCATCGTCGACGGCGCAGGTGCATCCGAGGATATCAAGGCCCGCATCGGCCAGATAAGCGCTCAGATCGAGACCACCACCTCCGAGTATGACAAGGAAAAGCTCCAGGAGCGCCTTGCAAAGCTCTCCGGCGGCGTTGCTGTCATCAAGGTCGGCGCCGCAACCGAGACCGAGATGAAGGAAAAGAAGCTGCGCATCGAGGACGCTCTCAACGCCACCCGTGCAGCGGTTGAGGAAGGCATCGTCGCAGGCGGCGGCACCGCATATGTCGCAGCCTCCAAGGCAGCCGACGCACTCGTCGCAACCCTTGAGGGCGACGAAAAGACCGGCGCTGCCATGATAGCAAAGGCTCTGAAGGCACCCATCATGCAGATCGCCGCAAACGCCGGCCTGCAGGGCGCAGTCATCCTCGACAAGGTCTACGGCAGTGATGAGGCAAACTTCGGCTACGACGCAGCCAAGGATGTCTACGGCAACATGATCAAGATGGGCATCATCGACCCGACCAAGGTCTGCCGCTCTGCTCTTGAGAATGCCGCATCCGTCGCTTCGATGGTCCTGACCACCGAGAGCCTCGTGACCGACATCCCCGAGAAGAATCCCGCACCTGCCGCTCCTGCCGGCGACATGGGCATGTATTAATTAAACAGTAAGCACTGAAAAAGGCTTCCCGCTTGGGAAGCCTTTTTTGCGTTTTATAGATTTTTCTGCTGGGCGAGGTCTTTTGTCTCGATAGTAAACGGGAGCAGGTAGTTTTTTATAAGCTCCGGCCACATCAAAAAGTAGCTGCCGAAGGGGTTTATGACCGCATGGCAGTTGTTTTCAAGCAGCATGCGCAGGTAGCTTTCCGGCTCAAGGCACACGGCCTTGCCCTTATCGGCGAGTGCGCCGAAATCGTCAGGTCCTGTGAACATGGGGATGAACACCTGACCGCCGGTCGACAGCGTCACGAAACGCAGTGTGCCGGTCTTGGGGTCGCTGTCTTTTTCGACGATGAAGTACAGCGAGGTTCTTGCAAGCTGCTCGATGATGAGCGACAGAGTCGCTTTATCCTGCTGGTTGGAGTCGTTGTAGGTTTTTATGAGCTTTCTGATGCCGCTGCGTGAAAGCTGCGAAGTCTGCTCGGGAGTAAGTCCGTTAGCCATGTTATCGCCCTCGTGTTCCAAAATTTGATGCGTCAATTATAGCATGCGGAAGCGAAAATGTCTATTTCAATTTCGCTTCTGCATTTCGGGCTGACGCAAAAGCGATCAGATGAAGCGTAAATGCGTATTAAAAACCGGTCGGGCTTATGCAGCAGCGATTAGCAGAAGCTAAAATGCGCATTGAACCTTAACGCTATATCTGCAAATGTTGTTATTTGCAGATATAGCAGTGCCATTCTTCTTCGTGGAGGTGCTTTTCGATCTCAAAGCCGGCGGAGCGGAGGGCGGCGGCGACATCCGATTCTCGGCCGTCGATGATGCCGGAGGTGATGAACACGGCGTCTTGCGCCATGAACGGTCGGACGAGCGGTGCAAGCGGGATTATGACATCGGAGACGATATTTGCAAGCACGATATCGTAGCCCATGCCGAGACTTCTCCGCAGGGTGGCGTCACCGATGATATCACCGGCGTAGACCTTTAACCGGTCTGCGCCGATGCCGTTTAACGCAGCGTTATCCATGACCACATCGGGTGCCTTCGGATCGATGTCGCAGCCGACGCAAGAGCCTGCGCCCAAAACGAGCGCACCGATGCCGAGTATGCCGCTTCCGCAGCCGAGGTCGAGCACTCTTTTGCCCTCAAGCTCGAAATTTTGCAGTGCCTCAAGGCACATGCGGGTGGTTGCATGGCTGCCGGTGCCGAACATAAGCCCCGGGTCAAGGCGCAGCGGCACACGGCCGTTTGAGTCCGTCTCCTCCCACTCGGGAACTACAATGAGCCGGTCGCCTATCTCCAGCGGCTTGTAATACTGCTTCCAGTTATTTTCCCAGTCAGCGTCATCGACAACATTCGTCTCAAACTCAAGGCCGGCATTTTTTATCTCCTCCAGCATAGATTCGCTGCCCTCATCAAGATACAGCTTTATGCGGGAGACACCGGCGTACTTATCCTCAAGCTCCTTGTCGACATAGTCCCAGTACTGGCGGTTATTTTCGAGAAACGAGCGAAAGTCCGCCTCGTTTTCGATGACATATTCGCACAGGCCGAGAGCACTGAGCTTATCGCAGCATTCGTCGATGCCGCTTTCGGTGGTTTCGATGATGACCTCTGTATATTTCATGTTCCATCCTCTTAGATATCAGCTTACAAATTGCCCCGTCGATGACGGGGCAATTTTCCTTAATTCCATGCTTAAAGCAAACGCCACAAAGCCGCAGGGGAGATTGAGGGGACAAGGCCCCTCTCGAATTGGATAAATAGCCATCAAAAAGTGTCTGCACGGCAGACTTTTTTGACGAGCGCAGCGAGATTTTTTGTGACAACACCTTTTCACAAAAAATGTGGTGTGTACGAAGCGTGCAAAAAGCAAATTGCTTTTTGCACGCTGAGTCCCCATCTTTCGATGGAGCAATAAGTTTTACTTTTTATTCGGCAGTGTTGTCGCAGATAAGGCCGTAGCCGCCGTTTCTGCGGCGGTAGACGACGGAGACGGCTCCGTCTTCCTCGTCATTTCTGAACACGAAGAATTCGTGCTCAAGCAAATTCATCTGCAATATCGCTTCCTCGGGCGACATGGGCTTTATGGAGAATCGCTTGCTGCGGACGATTTTGAACTCCTCATCCTCATCCTCCTCAGCGGGCGCATAGGAGGGTTTGACCTCACGCTCCAGAGCTCCTTCCCTCAGCCGCTTCGCAAGACGGGTCTTGTTCTTGCGGATCTGCCGCTCAATTGCGGCAACGCCGGAATCGACGGAGGCGTACATGTCGTTGGTAAGTTCGCTTGCCCTGTAATAAAGGCCGTTGTTTTCGATGGTGATCTCGGCAAGGAAGCGGCCTCGTTCGGTGCTGAAGGTCAGATAAGCATTGCTCTCGGTCTTAAAAAGCCGGTCAAGCTTGCCGACCTTGCGCTCGGCATAGGCACGCAGGTCTGCGGAGGCATCCATCTTCTTCTCGGTAAAAGTGAACTTCATTTGTGTCAGCTCCTTTCTGCGTTAACAGAGAAATCTTATCTCTCTGCTTGGATGTAGTATAGCACGGAGCCGCCCAAAAATAAAGTGCATTTTGTTGAAATTGCCTTAAATTTAAATAATTATTCAAAAATAATAGTGCATTTGGGCAATGCAGACTTCAAATCGGCTATCTTGTCATCGCTCAGACCGTTCTGCTCGATGTGCAGCAGCCGCAGGTTTTTGAGCGAATACAGGGGGCTTGCATCGCTGATGTTGTTGTCCGAAAGGTCGAGCGTTTCAAGCGTTTTGAGCTTTGAAAGCGCCGAAACGGAGGTGATGACATTGCTGCTGAGGTCAAGATGCCGCACGCTCTTAAAGCCCGAGGCCGCCGATATGTCGCTTATCCCGAGGCTCGATGCATCCACGGTCTCGGCCGTGGCGGAAAACTCCTTGCCGCCGAGCGTTATCTTCTTCGTAAGCTCCGAGTGCGTTATCTTGCAGCCGGGCAGCTTCTTTTGAAGCTTGCTCACGCCCGCTTCGGTGAGGTCGGGGTTATTTTCAAGCGACAGGCTTGCAAGGCTCGAGAGGTTAAAAAGATTCTCAAGGTCGGAGTCGGAAATGCCGGTATTTTTAAGGCCGAGTATCTTGAGGTTGCTCAGCTTTGCAAGACCCTGCGTGCCGTCAAGCTTGTTGCTGCTGAGGACGAGCTCCTTAAGCTGCTTCAGTTCGGACAGTGCCGTGACGGAGGTTATTTTGTTATCGGCAAGGTTCAGATGCTCAAGCGTCGTCATGCTCATGAGCGGGCGAATGTCGCTTATCATGTTGCTCGACAGGTCGAGCACTCTAAGCTTCGGCAGGTCAAGCAGCGTGCTGATATCCCTTATGTAGTTGCCGCCGAGATCCAACTCCTCAAGGCTCGTGCACACGGTAAGCGGGCTGAGGTCGGTTATCGAGCAGCCGCTCAGGTCAAGCTTTGTAACATCGCTCTTGAAGGTCTTGCCGCCGAGGTGAACATCAACAATGTCGGTTTTTGCATCATCATTGTAGATAAGGCAGCTCGGCAGACGGGTCTTGAGATCCTTTATCTGGCTCTGGCTGACCTCGATGCCGCCGATGGTGAGCATGGTAAGGCCGTTCAGGTCATAAAGCGGGGTGAAGTCCTTGATATCGTTGTTATCAAGATGCAGGGTGCGCAGAGTTTTAAGCTGCGACAGCGGGGTAATATCGGTTATCTGATTGTTGCTCAGATCCAGCGACACGAGCTTTGTAAGCGGGGTAAGGAAGCTCAGATCGTCTATCTCGTTATCCGCAAGCTTCAGGCTTGTAAGCTCCGTGAGCTTACCGATATCGGTCAGTCTGCCGCTGCGCATGCCCTTGCCCGACAGGTCGAGCACAGTGGTCGTTTTAATATCATATTGCGTGTCGCCTATGAGCACGACCTGTCCGCTCTCGTAGGCCTCCTTGGCCTTTTTGAGCATTTCGATGCGCTCCTTTATCGTCTCATTACCGGAGCTCGAGCTTTCTAAAATGGCGATGGCGTTAACATAGTCGAGCTTTGCCTCGTAGCACTGGCTCATCAAAAGCAGGCAGTCGTCGGTCTTGTCGATCGCCATGGCGCTGCGCAGCTTTTCGAGCGCCTCGTCATATTTGCCGTCGTAGTACAGCGACTGTGCCTGATTGTAAAGCTGCTTGTACTCACGGTCGCCGGACGAATTTTTGAGTATCAAAATGCCGGCCAACAGCAGTGCAAGCGCTGCTACAACGGCGGCGCAGATAATAATGACCTTCTTCTTGCTGCGGGTCTTGCGCTCATCCTGCGTCTCCTCGATAACACGCTTTGCCGTCTCTGACGGGCGGCGCTTGGGCGCCTTAGCGGGCTCGGGGTCGGTATCGACATCCGGCTCTTGTGCGTCCTCGGGGTCTATCACATAGCCCTCGGTCTCTCGCAATATCGCCTCGATCTCGGGATCGAGCGTTGTATCAAAAACGGGCTTTTCGTCGACGACGGTCTTTTCCTCGGCGACACGGCGAAGCTCGTTTTCTATATCGTCGCGCTTGACGACCACGGTCTTTTCCTCGGTCGAAGCCAGCTCATTTATCTTGTCCGTCAGCTTGCTCATGTTCTTCCTCCGTTTTCTTGGTCTCATTCGGTACAGTTTCTTTTTCCGGCACAGGCTCCTCGTTCTGCACCAATATGTCGATTATCTCCTGCTCGTCCGGCTCGGGCTTTGAAAAATCACGCTTTTTCATCGCAAATGTGATAAAAAACAGCGCAAGCATGATGCACAGCACCGATATCTCCGGCAGCCACTCGGCAAGACTCATGGCGTTTTCATTTGCCAAAAATGTGTTCCTGTCCTCGACAAGTATGTGGTACACAAACGGCAGGCCGAACAGCGGCAGCAAGAGCCACTTCGTGCGGATAACGCCGAACACCGTGCCGGTGTAGAGCATCGCAACGAGAAGGTACAAAAGGATGCACAGTATCGTGTGCAGGATGCTGTCAAAGCCGAGCGCTTTAATTATAAAGAACACCACGCCTAACAGCACGGGTATCGCCGTGAGCGAGAAAAGGCGCTTGCCCATGTACAAAATGATGACGATAAACAGCACATTGCACAGCACCGGCAGCGCTATCTGCGTATAGATAAACGCCGCATCCTTATTCGCCCAAAAGCCCCAGTAGCCGAACAGCCGCAGCAGCGCCGACAGACCCATCAGCAACGCCGAAAGCTTTACAAATATATTCTTTCTGCTTACGCTGTATCTCAGTTTTTCTTTTTCCATCTTAAAAAGCCCAGTTCCCCTCTTTGAAGATAGCGACCTTTTCGCCGTTTGCGCGGGTGCCGACGATGTCGAGATCCTGCGAGCCTATCATGAAGTCCTCGTGTATCATCGAGGAGTTTATGCCCATTTCACGGCACTGCTCAAGAGTGTATTTGTCGTAGTCCTTTACGCAGTTTGTAAAGCCCTCGCCGAGTGCAAGGTGGCAGGCGGCGTTTTCGTCAAACAGGGTGTTGTAAAACATAAGCTCGCTGTTTCTTATCGGGCTGTCGTACGGCACGAGAGCGCACTCGCCGAGCATGGCCGAGCCCTCGTCCATGGCGACCATGGTCTTGAGCGCCTCCTCGTTTTTCTCGGCATGCACTTCGACTACCCTGCCGTTTTCAAAGCGGATAGAGAAGTTTTCTATCATAACGCCGCGGTACGACAGCGGACGGGTTGAATACACGATGCCCTCGGCCTTGCCCTTCATGGGGCTTGTAAAGACCTCCTCGCTGGGTATATTGGGGTTAAACTCAACGCCGGCGCCCAGAGTTTTCTCCGAGCCTGCAAGGAACTGCGCCTCGGGGATGAGCCACACGGTGAAGTCCGTACCGTTTGAGGACGAGTAATGCAGCGAGCGCAGGTCGAGGCCGTTTAAATAATCGCAGCGGCGCTTGAGGTCGGCATTGTGCTCACGCCAAGCGGAAATGCCGTCACCGTCGGCACGGGAGGTATACAGTATCGCCTCCCAAAGCTTCTCGACCGCCTCGTCCTCGGGTACACCGGGGAAAACCTTCTTTGCCCACGCCCTGCCGGGCACAGCCGCAATGACCCACTGGTACTTGTTGTCCATCGAATCACGGATGGGCTTTATGACCTTCCAGCGCATCTGCACCGATTTGCCCCACTTTTCCTGATCCATGCCGTCAAGCCCGCTCGGGTCGGACGACTCAAGATATATCATCGCAGGCAGCGTCTCGGCACGGTGGAGCAGCTTCTGTCTTTCCCACTCGGCCATGGTGCCGAGGCGCTCGACGCTCTGGTACTTTACATGTAGAAGCTGAAGCGCCTGATGCGACCACTCGACACGCACCTGAGCAGCACCCGCCTTGTAGCACTCCTCGACGATGAGCTCAACGAAGCTCGGCTGGTCGAGCTCGGCGCACACGACGACATCCTGCCCGGGCTGCACGGCAGCACCCGTGCGCACGATAAGCTCGGCATAGCCCCTTATTTTTTTTGCGTCCATATTAAAAACTTCCTCATTAACGATTTGAGATTATATTTTATCATATCAATGACAAAAATTCCACAGCTTCTTTCATATTTATTTCTTTACAAAATGTTGTTGAGTTAATAATTGATTTGTAATATAATCTGTGCATTAATGAGGTGATTTAATGCTCGGAAAACAGCAATTCAGAACAATTTCTCTCGTTATCGCCGTCATCCTGCTCGTGGCCGCCTTTATGGTCGGCATCCTCAACAAATCTGACGACAAGCTTGAGCTCAAGCAGGTGCAGGGCGAGTATAACGATTTCAAGGCCATTGTCGATACCCTGTCGGAAAACGACAAGAAGCTTACCGATGGCAAGGCCGATTACGACAGCGAAAAGGTGTCCTACGATGAGGACAAGGCGGCCTATGACAAGGCCGTTGCCGACTGCGATGCGCAGGAGGTCAAGTTCGACGAGGATGTCATGAGCTATAACCAAAAGCTTGCGCAGTATAATGTCACGAAGGACGCAGTTTCCTCCGGCAAGACTGCATACAACAGCGGCAAGGCTCAGCTCGACGAGGGCTGGAAGACCGTGAACGAGGGTGAGGCACAGCTCAAGGAGCTCGACAAGGCAAAGAGCGCTTATAGCAGCGCAAAAAGCCAGTATGACCAGGGTGCGGCGGCTTATAACAAGCTCACCAAGGCCATTTCCGACCTTGAGGATAAGGGCGTTCCCCATATCATGGCGCTCACGATGGTAAGTGCAACGACCGGTCAAATAGTCACCGATGATTCGCTTAGTGAAATGAAGTCACAGCTTGACGGCGCAAAAAAGCAGCTGGACACCGCAAAAAAGCAGCTCGATCAGGCCGAAAAAGCCAAGGCTCAGCTCAACAGCGCAAAGTCGCAGCTCGAGAAGGGCCAGTCGGAGCTTGACAGTGCAAAGTCGCAGCTCGATGCAGGCGAAAAGCAGGTCAGCAAGCTTCAAAAGGAGATAAGCGGCGGGCAGGAAAAGCTCGATGCCGAGCAGAAGGCGCTCACCGATAAGCGAGCCGAGCTTGACAAGACCAAGGAAGAGCTGGAAACCCGCAGCGACAAGCTCAAGGAGTACGAGACCGTTGCCGAGAAGGCTCAGCGCAGCCGTGAAAAGCTCATCGATGCAGGCTACGGCAGTGCCGAGGATGATAATGCGGCTATCCTTGCATCTGCACAGAAGCACGAAAGCAAGCTGCACGGCGAGTACATGCGTGCCACCGTGTCCTACTCCGTCACATATGCTGCGTACATGCTTGCCATCGTCATTGCCATAATTGCGCTCGTGAAGCTCAAAAAGGGCAAGCTCAAGCCTGCGACAACGCTCGCAGTCGCCGCTGCCGCACTCGGTGCCGTGAGCCTTATCGCCTCTGTCGTGTTTGGCTCGGTGCACTCGCTTGCGTTTGCCGCCGCCGTGTTCACCGCCGTCGGCGTGTGCCTGACCGAGAAACCTGAAGCAGCTTGATTTTTAAAGCTCCCGCAGCTTGCAGGAGCTTTGCGTTTAAAAGGATAACGATATGAAAACCGAGAAAAAGATAGTCGGCGTGATCGGCGGCATGGGGCCGCTGGCGACCGTCGATCTATACCGCAAGATAGTCGAGCACACGGATGCCGACTGCGACCAGGCGCATGTGCGCACGATAATCGACTCAAACACCAACATCCCCGACCGCACCGCTGCGCTGCTCTCCGGCGGCGAAAGCCCCGTCCGTGAGCTTCAAAGCAGTGCAAGGCTTCTTGAGCAAGCGGGTGCTCAGGTGCTTGTCATGCCGTGCAACACGGCGCACTGCTTTTACGACGAGGTGCAGGCCGCAGTGCATGTGCCGGTCCTCAACATGATAGACCTCACCGTGCAGGCGCTCAAGCGGCAGAGCATAAGCCGGGCAGGTCTCTTGGCGACCGACGGCACAGTGCAAAGCGGCATTTATCAGCGCCATTTCGAAGGCAGCGGTATAGAGCTGCTCCTCCCCGACCCCGAAGGTCAGGCGGCAGTCATGGACATGATATACGCCGGAGTTAAGGCCGGCCGCACCGACTACGACACGACAGCAGTGCGCACGGCGCTGGACAGGCTCATGGAAACCGGTGCTCAAATCCTCATCCTCGGCTGCACGGAGCTCCCTCCCGCATTCGAAATGTATGATTTAGATTACCCCAACCTCGACCCCACCCTCACCCTCGCCCTCGCCGCCATCACCGCCTCCGGCGGCACGGTGAAGTGAGATAAGTTCACAATCGTCAAGAAGCGAGCACAGGTTTGTGCTCGCTTCATTTTTTGCAAAGATTTTTTATGATATTCCCACCCCGAGTTGTTGACAGCTAATTACTAATTACATGATATGTATAATAAATCTTGGTATTCTATAAGCTTTTTTGCAGTTTTTCTCTAATTATTTTATCAGAATTGCGAGTGAGGATATGGAGAGTTCTTATTACAGAAAATATGAGCCGTTTTTCGGGAAGTGGACATTCTCGAAGCTGATCGGCGAGGGCAGCTACGGCAAGGTCTTTGAGATCGAGCGTGTCGATAAATACGATGGTGAGGTCTACAAGGCCGCCATGAAGGCTATCACCGTGCCACAAAACCCGTCCGAGATAGAAACGCTCAGGGACAATGGCATGGATGACGAGAGCGTCACCGCCTATTTCAGAGGCAATGTTGACGATTTCAAAAACGAGATCAAGCTCATGTCGAAGCTCAAGGGCGAAAGCAACATAGTAAGCTACGAGGATCACGAGGTTATCCAACACGAGACCGGCATCGGCTGGGATATTCTTATTCAGATGGAGTTCAGATGGAGCTGCTGACCCCTCTGATGAAGTATATTGACAACAAGAAAAGCTTTGGGCGGGACGATGTCATAAGGCTTGGCATCGATATATGCAGTGCACTTGAGCTGTGCCGTAAATTCAACATCATCCACCGTGACATAAAGCCGGAAAATATATTTGTTTCCGCAAGCGGCAACTTTAAGCTCGGCGACTTCGGCATCGCACGAACGGTCGAAAAAACGACCGGCGGATTGTCCAAAAAGGGCACATATACCTACATGGCTCCAGAGGTCTATAGGGGCGAAAAGTACGGTCCGACCATCGATATCTACTCTCTCGGCATCGTGCTATACCGCTATCTCAACAACAATAGAGCTCCGTTCCTTCCCCAGCCTCCCGCTGCGATCACCTACGGTGACAATAGCGCTGCGCTCTCCCGTAGGCTAGAGGGTGAGACCATCCCCGCTCCCGTCAACGCTGATACCGAGCTTGCTGCCGTGGTGCTCAAGGCATGCGCCTACAACCCCAAGGAACGCTATTCCTCGGCCGCCGAGATGCGTGAGGATCTGGAAGCGATTCGTGACGGTAAGCTGCCTGTTTACGCATTCATCCCCGGCACCATCATAATGGGCGGCGCCGCTTCCCCGACCTCCGAAATGCCGCTGGCGGGCGACAAGACCGTCTCTTTACATAGGCGCAGCAGTCAAGCAAGTCCCTTAGGCAAGACTGCCTCCTTGGCCAAGACCGTCCCCTTGAACGGCATAAACGGGCAGACTCAGCCTCTGGGCGGCTCTGTGCCCTTAAGCAAAAAAAATTTCAGCGAGCTCGGTAAGGAGAAAGTTCCATCCACAACTGCAACGGCAGTTGCGGACAAGCAAAAAAAGAAAAAGAAAGCTCCGTTTATAATTGCTGCGGCTCTTCTTTTGGCGATCGGCATAGGCTTTACGGCATTTGCTATGCACGGCTCATCAAAAGTCCCCGCCCCCATAGCCACCGGTGAGCAGGCATCACAACCGACGGTCACGGTCGAACCGACAGCTGAGCCCACTGCCAACGTTGAACCAACACCGGCTGTGCTCCAAGCCAAATGGACGGAGTGGTCAAAGTCTCTGCCCAAGGATGTCAGCGATGAACAGTTCATCATCGAAAAAACGAACTTTTACCGCAGCAGAAATAAGGAGACCAAGAGCTCCACAAGCTCCAAGGCTCCCAGCGGCTGGACGCTTGAAAAGACCATCGACAGCGGCGACTTCGGCGCATGGAGCAGCTGGAGCACAACGCCCGTGGCCGCAAGCTCTACCCGCAAAGTCGAAAAAGAGACCCGCTATCGCAGCAAGGCACTTGAGACCACGACAAGCTCGTCCTCCTCGCTGAACGGCTGGACATTGACCGACACCACCTATTCGTGGAGCGACTACGGTGCATGGAGCAATTGGAGCACCTCCTCCGTCTCAAGCTCCGACTCGCGAAAGGTCGAGTCCAAGACCCAATACAGCTACAGAACAAAGGACACGACCAGCAGCACCTCGTCGTCCTTGAGTGGCTGGACGCAGTACGACTCCAGCGTATCCTACGGATCTTGGAGCAGCTGGAGCGACAGCGCAATAAGTCAGACCTCCTCCAACGAAGTTGAGACCAGACGGGTTCAGGCGACCCCTGCACAGACCAAGTACCGCTACGGTCGCTACACCAACGGCAGCAAGGCTCACTTTAACGACAAGAAGGGCAAGGAGCTCTACGGTGGGACATGGAAGCTTCAGTATTCCGGCTGGTACACCTCCCGCCAGGCTCCGACAGCGACCAACTGGGGCTACACCAGCACCAACAACACCATCGGCACCGGCAGATGGAATAGCAGTAAGAAGATGTATTATTGGGACAGGTATGTTATTGGCGGCAAGGCCTACTATTGGGAGGAGTCCCAGACGACCGCAGCAACATACAAGACCCAGTACAGATACAGAACCAAAACAACCACCTACTATTACTACAAATGGTCCGATTGGTCGAGCTACAGCGACAGCTATCAGCCCTCGTCAAGCTCAAAGGAAGTGCGCACAAGAACGCTCTACCGCTACTGCGACCGTAGCAAGATCCCTACATACCACTACGAGCGTTGGAGCGACTGGAGCAATTGGACGACCACGCCCATAAGCTCGTCAAGCACGAAAAAGGTCGAGAGCCATGTGTTCTACCGCCACAAGGATAAGGCCAGCAAAAAGACCTACATCTACTCCCGCTGGGGCAGCTGGTCAGACTGGTCGGAGACCCCGGCATATAAGACTGACACCACCCAAGTCGAGACACAAACAATGTACCGCTATAAATCACGCTGATAAGTAAGAAAAAACTCCGTCCTCTCGGACGGAGTTTTTTCAGCATGCTAAATTTAATAGCGAGTAGGTGTAGTCAAGGAGCATTTCGGAGACATACACGCCGTTTACCTCATAGACGGTGTTTTGCTCCGTGGTCTGCGAAGTTTTTGTCTTGCTGCCGGAAAATTCGAGCGTCAGCGTGAGGTCAACGGCGTTCGTGACCTTCGCCTCGTGCGATTTTTCGCTTATCGCCTTGTACGCCGCAACGAGTGTCTTCGCCTCGTCTGTCGTGCAGTCGTGGGCGTCTGCGTAATCCTGCCACGCCTGCTCGTCCCACTTTTCGGCGGCGGACACGAGCACATCCGCCTTTTTCGAGATATCCTCAAGCTCATCGGCAAAGTCACTGCACGCCTTTTCGTCAAGCTGCGTTTCGCTGCGGCCCGTGACCGTGTAGTGCCAGTCGTCGCCGTACTTTTTGGCGTATTCCGCCCGCTTTGCGGCGATCTCCTTGTCCTTGTCGTCAAAGCTGATTATGGACAAAATGGTTTTGACGCTGTCGCCGTAAAAACCGTCGCACATGCTGTCCCAATATCCGGCGAAGCCGTCGTATTTCATGTTGTACCGCTCCTCGGCAGCCTGTACCCAGAGGTCGATCCCCGTGGGCTCGGGCGTTGCGGTCGGCTGCGGCTCGGGCGCCGGTGCCGAGCAGGCGCTCAGCACGAGCATCCCCGCCGCAAGCAAAAACGCCGATATCCTGTTTGCGTTCTTCGTTTTCATAAGCGCTCCACATAAATGATAACTTAACTATGCCTCATTGTTCCGGCGCTGTCAAGTAGTTAAAAATATTTCCATATTTACACCATCTTAACACAATGCTATAATCATTTGCAGAGGGGGGCGGTTCAATGATCGTTTACTTGCAGATGATCGAGGGTGAGGAGGAAAAGCTCCGGTTTGCGGTGCTGTACGAGACCTACAGAGGGCTGATGTTTTACACCGCAAACAGCATTCTGCACAACTCGCAGGATGCCGAGGACGCCGTGCATCAAGCGTTTATATCGCTCGCCGAAAATTTTTCGAAGATAAAAACGATAGAATGTCCCCAAACTCGTGCCTTCGTCGTTATAATAGTTGAACACAAGGCGATAGACCTTCTGCGTAAGCGCAGCCGTCAGGCGGAGGTCGGTATGAACGAGGCCGTTCACGGCATCGACATCCCCCTGCCCGGCGACAACGGTCTTGCCGATGCGATGGCAAGCCTGCCTGCGCACGCCCGTGAGATACTGCTGCTGCGATACTATAACGGCTACACGACCACGGAAATTGCCGATTTCTTCGGCGTGTCGTATGCGGCGATGAAAAAGCAGCTTAGTCGTGCCAAAAGCGCACTCAAAAAGCGAATGGAGGAGGGAGACGCAGCCTATGCCGAATGACGCAATTTTCGATGATAACGACCTCAAAGCGGCAGCGCAGTTAGTTGCCGGTTCGATGCTCGATAGTCTCCCCTCCCGAGCCGAGTGCGAGCATGAGTTCTCGGACGATTTCACGGCGAAAATGGATAAGCTTTTGCACCGGCAGAAGCGGCGGCGGGTATGGCATACGGTCATGCGTTATGCCGCAGTACTTGTCATCACGGCAACGCTCGCACTCGGAGCAGTGATGGCGGCAAGCCCCACGGCGAGAGCTGCTGTGCTCAAGTGGGCAAGGGAACTGGTCGAGGGCAACATGGTCTATCATTTCTACACGGAAGCGCCGGAAGAAACTCTGCCGCTGTACGGACTTGGGTGGATACCCGAGGGCTTTGAAGAAACTGATGTATTCAACAACGGCGTAGCCTACAAGGCTATATACACAAATGCCGAGACAGGAAAAGGGTTTGTTTTTGAGTACTATTATATGGATGACGGTGCTGTGCCGATGGTCATTCCGGAAGATGATATAAATCTCGAAAAAACTAAAATCAACGGCACGCCCGCCGACTTTTATCAAGCCCCCAATGACGAAGATACAAACGGTCTGTTTATCTTCGATGAAGAAAACAACATTTGTTTTACTGTTTTATCCACGCTTGATAGAGATACCCTGTTCAAAATAGCAGAGCATATATATTTGGCAGAAGCCACAAAATAAAAATTTCAAAAAATAATGTCCCCATTTCTCCCTCCCCGTCGTTTACATGGTTAGGAGTAAATTGACAGGGAGGGAGGTGTTTTTATGAAAAGACGGTTTATTTCAATCTTGTTGGTCTGCGTTCTGGCGCTCTCGCCGGTATATATAACTGATGCAGCGAACACAGAAGATGAGCTTCAAGATGCATCACAGGGAATTGAAATCATGGCAACACATTTACATTAAACCCGTTCCGCACGGCAAACCGGTAATCGCTGAACATGTCGTAGCTACAGGGAATATAGATGTATCACTATCATTTTAAGGAGGAATTATGAGCAAATCACGCCAAACTCTGCTGTGCGTTCTATCCGCCGTGCTGGCGGTGGCGCTTGTTTTCAGCCTTATCAGGCTACATAACTACAAGGAAAATCTTGAGGAGCTGTATAACATCTCACGGATAGAGAGCGCTTTCTATTATACACGGGATCATTATCTTAAAAGCGATCCGAAAGAGCATCCTAACGATTATATAATGTTGGATAAATTAGACCAATTTCTTGTTTCCAAGGACGAAAAATGGGATGAACTCGGGAAGCTTGTTCACGCCGTCTCCCGGAATGTTTTCCCCGACAGCAAATATAGACAAGAGGTGTCCGAAAAACTCGACGCTCTTGAAATTTATCCGGAGGTAAGGGACGGCATGGCTGTGTTGATCGTCGATATAGACGAACTTAAGGCGCTTACCGAAGAAATCGAAAACCTCCCGCCTGATTTTTCGGATGACGACACCACGCAAGGCAAAACTCCATAAAGCACAAAAAAGGCTTCCCGAGCAGGAAGCCTTTTTGCAGACTGTCAAAGAACTATGAAAAATAGATGCAACGAGTAAAATTCAATACGCAGCAGGGGGAGTGTGAGGGGGTAACGAAGTGTAGGTGCGGTAGTGAATGACATGCCGGGGGCATGTCAGAGCCGCACCGTGACCGAGCCGCAGCGAGAAAGGTCCCGCCTCAAATTGAATTATAGCCATCAAAAACGCCTGTTAAGGCTTTTTGACGAGCACAGCGAGATTTTTCGTGAAGCAAAACTTCACAAAAATCTGGCGTGTTTTGAAGCGTGCAAAAAAGTCACAGAACTTTTTTGACACGCTGAAAAAGCAAGCCTCCGGGCTTGCTTTTTTCATATGTTGTATTCTTCCTTCAGCTGCGCATAGAGTGCATCCCTGTTGTCAGGAGTGATTATATACAGCTCGCAGTCGGGATGACGGCGGACGGCACGCAGAAAGTCGGTGTTTGCCGCCTTGACCGCCGCAAGCACGGTGTAGTCGCCGGATAAAATGCGCATGACCGCCTTTTGAAACTCGGGCGAGGCCGTCTCAAGCGAGCCTATCTCGTCTAAGACCACCACGCTTCCGGCGGGAATATCGGTGAGATACCGCACGCCGAGAGTGTCTAAGCGCTCGGGGTGCTTTTCCGTGCCGGTGTCGCTTATCGCCATGATGACCGCCGCATCCTCGACACGCTCGGGCGGATTTGCGATATCATACAGATACACATTGCTCACGCCGTCTACCTCCGGCATTCGCACGGTTATATATCCTCTCGGGGCGGCGCTCATATCCGCAAGCAGGCGCTGTATCAGCGTCGTTTTGCCTGAATTAATATCACCGCACAGCAAAATTTTCATAATCTTCCGCTCCTGTGTCAACGGCACTTGATTATGTGCCGAAAATGTTATAAAATAAACGCAAATAATTATAAAGGCAAGTCTTCAACTTGTCAATTTGACGCTGAAAGGAATTTTACCATGGCAGAGAAGATAAACATCGCCGACCTAAAGATTGCATACTTTGGGGATAAGACCGTCAGGCGCTATATAGAGACCATCGCCGACGCAGACAGCACGCTCCGCCTCGGCAGCATCGCCGCCGTCACAGCCGGCGAAGCTGCGGCAATGGCACTCAGAGCCATAAGGCTCACCGGTACCGAGGATGAAGCGCTCAAGAAGGCCGAGACCGACTGCGAGACGCTGCGTGACTACTTTGTCAAGATAATCGATGAGGATACCAAGGCCAGAAAGCCCCTTGAAAAGCGCTTGGCCGCAGGCGCTTCCGAGAAGGAGATCGAAAGCGGCTACCTGACCGCCTGCATCATGATAGACGAGCTCATGTATTCCTCAATTCAGATGATGGAGCTGCTCGACAGGGTCGCAGATAAGATCGCTCCTACCGCCGCGGTTTACGCAGCCGCCGCCGTGCGCTACGCAAGGACGGCCATGGACTCCGTGCGTCTTGTACACGCAGTTTACGGCGCCCGCATCGTCGATGAGGTCAGCTCGCACACCGTGACCCGTGAGCCGGAGATCGCCATGGACGGCAACGCCGAATTCGCCGACACGCTCATGAAAAAGTTCGAGAGCGTCATAAGATAACGCAATACATCGCCAAGGTGCAGATTTTTCTGCACCTTTTTTGCTTGCCCTCTTGACTGCCGAACGATAGGTAGCTATAATAAAGACGGCCATAAGGAGGTTTGACATGGAGAAGCAGAAAACTAAACAGAGAATTCTCGATGCGGCGCTTGAGCTTTTCTCGGCGCAGGGCTTCGAGGCGACGAGCATTGCGCAGATAGCCGATGCCGTCGGTGTTCGCAAGGCCTCGCTGTACAGTCATTTTGACAGCAAGCAGGACATTTTAGACCGCCTGATCGAGAGCATAATGGAGGACTACGCAAAGCACTCGGTGCGCTCGCTTGCCAATCGCATAGGCGACGAGCTCGATCCGGACGGCGTCGTGCGGCTCGTAACAGAGCAGATACGCTACACCGTACACGATGAGCATGTCAGCCGTGCCCGCAAGATGCTCACCATTGAGCAATACCGCAATCCGCAGCTTGCCGAGCTAAAAACAAAGCAAAGCTATACGGATGTGCTTGCCTTTGCCGAGGCGCTCATGGAACGGCTTGTTTCCGAGGGCAAGCTCAAGCCGCTCGATACGCAGATGATGGCGGCGCAGTTTGCGTTTCCGATATCGGTGTGGATGTCGCTTTGCGACCGTGAGCCGGAGCGTGAGGACGAGGCGTTTGGCCTCATACAGCGGCACATCCGGCAGTTTTTTGAGGTCTTTAAGGCCGATGAGTAAGTATCATGCCTTGCGGCTATGATAATGCTTACAAGCTGCTCAAATGATGGCTTTACCGGCGCTTTTACAAAGACAGCCACCGGCTCGGTGAGCATTAAAAAAGGAGAACGGAAATGACAAACGAACTGATCGGCTGCTGCGGACTGGACTGCGAAAAGTGCGATGCAAGACTTGCGACATTAAATAACGATGACGACCTGCGGCGCAAGACCGCCGAGCTTTGGAGCAAGCTAAACAGCGCCGATATAACGCCGGAGATGATAAACTGTACCGGCTGCCGCCCTGACGGCGTGAAAACTCCGTTTTGCGGCTTCATCTGCCCTATCCGCAAGTGCGTAAACGCCAAGGGACTTGCCACCTGCGCCGACTGCAAGGATGTGTACGAGTGCGCAACTCTCGGCACGATAAGGGAAAACAATCCGGATGTAATGAAGAATCTGACCGAGCAATAAAATGGGCGGTAAAGCTCATTGAACAAGATATGCTGCCGCATGAAAAATTCTTATCTTCAAAACGGCAGAAGCATCGGACATAAAAAACCCCCGAATTTTCGGAGGTTTTTTGCTTACCCGACTAAATGATCCACTGCGAGCATGAGACAAAAGCCGCAGAGCATGGCGTAGGTCGCAAGGCGGCCGCTGCCGCGCACATGAGTCTGCGGCACCATGTCGTCGATTATCACATACAGCATCGTGCCCGCCGCAAAGGCCAGCGCAAACGGCAGCAGCGCAGTTGACAAGGTGACGGCAAAGTAGCCGAAGAACACGCCGACGACCTCGACAAAGCCGCTTATGAATGCAATGACGGCGGCTCGGCGCTTGCCGGTACCCGCCTTCAGAAGCGGCGGGATTATTATCATTGCTTCCGGCACATTCTGAAACGCAATGCCCGAGCAAACGGTCACGGCGTCGCTCACATCGCCGGTGCCGAAGCTCACGCCCGCAGCAATGCCCTCGGGAAAATGGTGGATGGCGATAGCCATGACGAACAGCAGCGTCCTGTCACGGCTGTCTCGGTCACCGTTTTTCATGCCGAGTTTTTCCGTAAGGCGTGGGCCTGCAAGATTTATCAGCGTCAGAAATCCCGCACCGCAGAATATGCCGAGGGCGGGCAGCCATGCCGCCTTGCCGCCGGAGAACTCCATTGACGGCATAACAAGCCCCAGCACGGCTGCGCACAGCATTATGCCCGCCGCCGCACCCGACACCGCATCCTCGACCCTTGGCGGTATATTTTCGAAAAGAAAGCCGATCACCGCTCCGACGAAGCTGCACAGCGCAATGCCTCCGGCGGTTATAAGTACATAAGTCAAAATAATTCCCCCATCGATGCTACTGTCATCTTATGCATCGTGGGGGAACTTTGTCAGTCCTAAATTTTTACGGATATTTCGCCGGAGTGCAGCGTTCTTGTCTCGCCGTCCACGGTCTCGACGACAAGGCCGAAGTCGGGGGTAATGTCCTTTGCCAGTGCGTCATAGTCGCCGTCAGGGGAAACTACAGTGACGACTCTGCCAAGCATGGTGCAACGGGACTTGTACTCGCTCAGGTATGCGCTTTTATCCTCGCACCATGCGGCATACATACCGTCAAGCTCGGTAAGTATCGCCGAGATGAGCTTGCCTCGCTCGATGATGAGGCCGGTCTGCGAATAGATAGAGCCCGCCGTGTGCCGCAGCTCCTCGGGAAAGTCCTCGGGGCGGGTGATGACATTGAGCCCTATGCCGATGACTGCGTAGTCGAGCTTATCGCCGCTGACGGCGCTCTCACAAAGGATGCCGCAGATCTTTTTGCCCTTGAGGTACAGGTCGTTGACCCACTTTATCTCGGGCTTCACACCACTGACGGTCTCTATCGCCATGCACACGGCGGCGGCGGTGTTCGCCGTCAGGCTCTGGGCGCAGGAGGCGGCGCAGTCCGGACGCAGCAGCAGCGACATGTAAATGCCCAAGCCCTGCGCCGAGGCAAAGTTCCTGCCCATGCGGCCCCGACCGGCGGTCTGCGCATTTGCAATAACCACCGTGCCCTCGCTCGCACCCTCGGCGGCGAGCTTTTTGAGATAGGTATTTGTCGAGTCAAGCGTCTCAAACGCATTAAGCTTTATCTGCAACTTTTTCATTTGCCTTACCTGCTTTTCTGACATTTATATAGTGCTCTATCATGAGGACAATGAACACGCTGCTGCAATAGCCGAATATCGGGTATATCACGCCGATGAGGTCGCCGAAGCCCACAAGGCTGCCGCATACGGTGGCGGCGGCGCAGGCAACTGTGAACAGTGTTTTATGGCTTTTTATGCGTTCGGACTTGCGGAAAATGATGCTCGTGAAGCCGACGAGATTAGAAAGCGCCGTGCCGAACATCGCAAGCAGGAGCAGCACGCCGTAGACTATGCCGACCGCCTTGCCCTTCGACTGCGCAAGGGCGAGCATGGGAAGCTCGGCCTCCGACAGCGACGGCCGGGCGCTTATCGACAGCAGCACGCTTCCTGCAATTGCGAGCAGAACCGCAGCACCGACGGCTATGCCGCAGACGGCGGCTTTTTTGCTTTTCATGAATTCACCGAGCGGCGATATCATGGCGATATTTCCAAAGGTATTATAGCAGGCAAACGACAGCGCCGCAACCACCCACGAGCCCATTAGCGGATTTGAACCCGCCGCCGCAGGCTGCGCAAACTGCACGCCGTTTTGCGAAACGCTGATGATGCCGAAAACGAGCGTCACAACGGCGAGAACGGGAACCGTTGCCGAGAACGCCGCAACCATACCGCCGAGACCGGCGAGCGACACGAACGCCACCAGCGCCGCCAGAGCGGCCGAGCCGAGCGCCGTCGGGATACCGAAAAGCTGATTTAACAATGCGCCCGCACCGGCGGACATGATGGTGCACACGCCGAACAGAAACAGCAGCTCAAGCACCGTCACGGCGGCACGCAGTATGGGAATGTTCCATCTCACGACCAACTTATCGACATCGGCTATGCCGCTTTTTCTGTTGAGGTCGAGCATCAGAACACCAACACCGAAAAGCATCGCCATGGCAATGGCAAGGCCGACGGCGCCCTTTAAGCCGAACGAGCCGAAAAACTGCCACAGCTCCTGCCCGGACACATAGCCTGCGCCGAGAAAGCAGCCGGCAAACGCAAGCCCTAAATTCAATGCACCGATCTTTTTCATCCGATACCCTCCCTGTATAAGCACCATATTATCTTACCTTGAAAGTCGAAAATGTCAATAGACAAAAGCCGCTAAGTCATCGGCAAGCGATTTACATAACATGTTGAAAACCGTGTTGAAACTGTTCAAAACCCTTGATAAAAGGCATTATGCAGTGCAGCATCGGTTACATAATAATGTCGAAACCGTACGAACAATGTCGGATATTTAAAAGTCTTTTTGCAAGCGAAAAAATCCACCGAACAAATGTTCGGTGGATTTTTAATTCCGTTTGTGGGAATCAGAGCTGCTTCTGAGCGTTGATCTTGATGCCGGGGCCCATGGTGGAAGCGGTGACGCAGGACTTGATGTACTGGCCCTTTGCCGCTGCGGGCTTTGCCTTGATGATGGCACCGATGAGTGCTGCATAGTTCTCATTCAGCTTCTGCTCGCCGAAGGAGACCTTGCCGATGGGGCAGTGGATGATGTTGGTCTTGTCCAGACGGTACTCGACCTTACCTGCCTTAGACTCCTTGACAGCCTGAGCGATGTTCGGGGTGACGGTGCCTGCCTTGGGGGAGGGCATGAGACCCTTAGGTCCGAGGATCTTACCGAGACGGCCAACGGTGCCCATCATGTCGGGAGTGGCGATAACGGTATCGAACTCAAACCAGTTTTCCTTCTGGATCTTCTCGACGAGATCCATGCCGCCTGCGTAATCAGCGCCTGCTGCCAGAGCCTCTTCCTTGCGCTCTTCCTTGCAGAACACGAGAACACGGACGGTCTTGCCGGTGCCGTTGGGAAGGACGATAGCGCCACGGACCTGCTGGTCTGCGTGACGGCCGTCAACACCGAGCTTGACATGCAGCTCGACGGTCTCGTCGAACTTTGCCTTGCTTGCCTTTATTACCAGGCCGAATGCCTCCATGGGATCATAGAGGGCCTGCTTATCAATGAGCTTTGCGCTCTCTTTATAATTTTTACCTCTAAACAATTTCGTTTCCTCCTAATATTGTGGTTCGTCGGATGGATAAATCCTCCCACGGGGACGATCAGTCGCCTACGACTACGCCCATAGAACGGCAGGTGCCGGCGATCATGCTCATTGCAGACTCGATGTCGGTGCAATTGAGGTCGGGCATCTTCTGCTCTGCTATCTTGCGAAGGTCTTCCTTGCTGATGGTTGCGACCTTGTCTCTCTGGGGGACGCCGGAAGCGGTTTCGATGCCGCAGGCCTTCTTTATCAGCAGTGCTGCAGGGGGAGTCTTGGTGATAAAGGTGAAGCTGCGGTCGGAGTAAACGGTGATGACGACAGGGATCATCATACCCATATCGCCCTTGGTACGCTCGTTAAAATCCTTGGTGAACTGGCCGATATTTACGCCGTACTGACCAAGTGCGGGGCCTACAGGAGGAGCCGGAGTTGCCTTTCCTGCAGGAACCTGGAATCTGACATAGCCAACTATTTTCTGTGCCATTATTCAGCACCTCTTTCTTTAATCATTAATCATTAATTTCTTCGACCTGGTCGAGGTTAAGGTCAACGGGGGTCTCCCTGCCGAACATGGAGACGACGACACGAACTCTGTCCTTCTCGGGTTCGAGCTCTTCGACAACGCCGTTGAAGCCCGCAAGAGGACCGTCGATGACTTTGACATTATCACCGACACCGTAGCCCGTGACGATCTCATGACGCTCAACGCCCAGATCATAAATTTCCTGCTCCGTGAGGGGAACGGCCTTGCCGCCTGCGCCTACGAAGCCTGTTGCACCGCGGACATTATGGATAAGATGCCAGCTGTCATCGGTAAGCACCATCTTGCACAGCACATAGCCGGGGAACACCTTGCGCTCGACGGTTTTCTCGCCTGCGTCGGTGAACTCGGTGACTGTCTCGAGAGGGATGTTTACCTCGTGGATCAGATCCGTCATGTTGCGGTTTTCCGCTGCCTTCATAATGGCGGCAGCAACTGCGTTCTCATACCCGGAATAGGTATGGATCACATACCATTTTGCATCTTCTGCCATAATCGTTAACCTGCAAGCTGGAAGATAGCGTTCACTGCTGCCCCTGCGCCCTTATCAAAGGCAAACAGGATGACGGCGGCGACTGCCATAACGACAAGCGCTATACCGGTGTTCTGCACGAGCTGCTTCGGCGTGGGCCATACGACCTTTCTGAGTTCGCTCTTCATATCGCGGAACCATTTGCCGATGCGCTGGAAGAAACCAAGCTTCTTATCCTCTTTCTTGACGGCGTTCGTGTTTTTGGCGGTAGCTGCGGTTTTCGCATTCTTCTTTTCTTCAGCCATTTTTGCACTCATCCTTTCAGAAAGTTACTTGGTCTCGACATGCTTGGTGTGCTTTCTGCAGAACGGGCAATACTTACTGCGTTCAAGACGATCAGAAGTATTCTTCTTATTCTTGACCGTATTGTAGTTTCTCTGCTTGCACTCGTCACATCTCAAGGTGATTTTGACTCTGTTGTCAGCCATACTTTTCGGCACCTCCTATATTATTTGTCCGCATTACGGAGCGGACATTTGCCTCCCTGTATGGAGCAGGAAATCTTGTCCGGCGCAAAAATTTGCGCACGAAAAAAGACCTCTCGTCCGACAGGTACTGATAAATATACCATAGTCAAGACCGGAGGTCAAGTATTTTCGCTTATTTTTCAGAACATTCCGAGACTTTTTAATGCCAGCGCCCATGCGAACATGGTGACACAGCTGAGTGCGCTCGTAAAAACCACGATATCGCCCGCCAAAGCGGCGTCGCCGCCCATCTGCTGGGTCATTGTGAACGAGGATACCGCCGTGGGCGAGCCGAAGATGGCGATCATCGCCGCAAGCTCCACGCCCCGTATGCCGCAAAGCACCGATACGGTGAGGAATATTGCAGGCACGACGATGAGCTTGCCGATGCAGGCCGTTGCAAGCTGCTTTTTATAGGTGCCGATGCCCTTAAACTCGAAAAACGCACCGAGCAGAAACAGCATAAGCGGGCTTGCCGCCTTGCCTATCATGCCTGCCGCCGACTCGACCGCCGTCGGAAGCTTCAGCCCGATAAGCTGCACCACGATACCGGCCGCAATGCCGATAATGAGCGGATTTTTGAGGATATCGAGCAGCATCCTGCCCACGGTCGGCTTTTTGCCGTTAAAAAGCTCGAGCGTTATGACTGCGAGGACATTGAATATCGGGATGACGACTGCAACAAGTATAACGACGGGGCCGAGGTCTGCGCCCTCGACGAGCTGCGTCGCCAGCGGTATACCCATGATGACGAAGTTTGAGCGGTAAATTCCCTGTATCATCACGCCCCGCATATTGTCGCACTTTTCCGTCGCCATGACATAGGCAAAGCTCAGCCCGTACAGCACCAGCAGGCACGCCGCCGTGTAGGCGATGAGCTTAGGCTGAACGGCGGCGGACAGATCCGAGGTGTAGATATTGTAAAACAGCATCACGGGCATAAAAAACCTGAACGCCCATTTGTTTATCTTCGGCACATCCGTCCGGCTTATCGCTCCGGTGCATCGGGCGATATAGCCCAGCCCCATTACCAAAAACAGCGGCAGGACGGCGTTCAGGCATACCGCAAAGCTGCTCATTTGACCTTCTTCTGAAGCTTATGCTTTTTGCCGTCGGGGGTCTGGATGTAGGTGTTATCCAGCACCTGCTCGGCGCCCTTGCGCCACTCGGCAATATACTCCTTGCGCAGGGTGTCCCGCTCGTTAAGCTCTTCCTGTGTCAGCTCACGCTCCTTTGCAAGGCGGGCAAGCTCGTTTATTCTTTGAATCTTTGTGTTTTCCATCAGTCAATGCTCCCCAATTCATCAAGCGTTTTCTCAAACGCCGGAATAAAGTGCTCGATAAAATACTCGACCTCGGGCATGTTGTAGCCGTGCAGGGCATCGAGTGTCTGCTTCTCGGCGGAGGCAAACTCGTTGTTGCCCGCCTTGCGCTCCTCGATGCACTTTATATAGGCGCTCATCTTGTCGGCGGCCTTGACGACGGGATGAAGCTGTTTTACCACATCTCCCGTCAAAACCGGTTCAAAAGCACCTCTAAGCTCCACAGGCAGCATTGTAAGCAGCTTTTCGGACGCTATCTGCTCAACTTTGCGGTAAGCGCTCATTATTTCGTCGTCGTGGTATTTTATCGGCGTGGGCAGATCGCCGGTGAGTATCTCGCTTGCATCGTGATACAGAGCCACCGTTGCGCAGGCGTCGGCATCACAGGGGATGCCGAACACATCACGGCGGATAACGCCGAGCGCATGAGCGATGACTGCAACCATGTGGCTGTGCTCCTGAATATTTTCATGTATCGAATTGCGCATGAGACTCCAGCGCTCGATGTATCTCATCCTTGATATCAGTGCAAAGAAGTTACTGTCCATTTTTTGACCTGTCCGTTTCTTTTTTTGATATTTTATCACAGCCGCCGACACAATTCAACCGCACGGTACTTGTTGATTTTTCATGTAACATGTAATATGATTATACTATATGTGAATCGCCAAAAATCACCTTCGGTTGACAAGGGGATGTACGCCTGACAGCGTTTTTCCAGCATCTTCGTTAGAGAAGAACATGTCTCATGTAGCATTTGCCTGCTGTCAGGTGCGAAGCAGTTTTGGGAGAGCTGATTTTCGTTCAGGCAAAGGCAGAGCCCGACGGGCATAATGGATATATATGGATTAGGGCTTTGACGAAGCATGGGCGGAAAGCAGTCTGCCAAAACCGTGCATGCACTTGTAAACCGAGGGTAAAAGTGAAAGGAGCAGATGATATGAAAAAGATGACGGCAATTTTGCTCGCACTCGGCTGCATGGCGGCGCTTTGCGGCTGCTACTCGACGATGCCGATAACCGAAAAGGACAAGCCCTCGCCCGTTGTGGACGCCACAGCCGAGCCGAGCGCACAGGTCACAAGCCCCGTGCGTGAGGTCAACGCCGAGGAGCTGTGCACCGAAAGCGGCCTGACTTTTGTCATGCCGATGAACGCCGGGGATGTGCATTGCAGCATAATCGACTCTGCGCCTGCGGTGTATCAGATGCGTTTTGTGCTCGGCGGCAAGGACTATGCCGTCAGGGCTGCCCATACCGACACGCTCGACGAGAGCATCTCCGGTGTATACACCGACTGGGCGACCGTCGGCGACGGTGCAATGCAAAACGGCGACCCGACCTGCTTTTATCTTTCGAAAGACGAGACATCGGGCGTATACTATGCCTACACGGACGGCGTAACATGGTGCGTTTACATGACCGGCGGCGCAAGCGAGGCAGAGATGGAGAGCGTCCTGCGCTCGTTCGTCCCGTCTTTGTGAAATTTAGGCAGCATTTGTTAAAATTTTATTGACTTTCCAGCTTCTTTATCATATAATGTAGTCAGCAAATGTAAAGGGTGTGTTTCCGATGAACCTCCGAACGAAAACTCAGAGATTTGTGCGTGAACGGCCTTTGTATTTGTGTTTTGTGATGTTTGTATTATAGATAGATGCACAGGTCTCTGTCTCGGGACCTGTGCATTGTTTTTTGCTTTGGAAAGGAGAATGAGCCATGAAATCAATTAAAAGCATGCTGTTTGGAATTGCGCTGATACTTTTCGGCTGTCTCGTCCCGTTTACCGTGATAACGGCGACAAGCGCAGTCGGCCTTATCGGCGTGATGGTGGCCTTTATCGGTCTGATCGTTGCGGCGCTCGCCCTAAGCGCCCCTGTAGAGCCGCAAAAGCCCGCCGAGCCCGTGAAGTCAGAGGAAACGGAGAAAACGGAAAATTAGTGCGGTTTGCGGGAAAAATAGTTGAAAAGCCCTTTACAAATCGGGGCGGCGGTGGTAATATGATTTAGTCCGTGTTCTCAGTATTCGGGAGACCTTTCCTCCCTTTACTTAGACATTGGGAATATAAAAACCGTGAAAGGGGTATCATTATGATCACCAAAGACCAGAAGACCACAGTTATCGAAGCGAACAAGACCCACGAGAACGACACCGGCTCGCCCGAGGTCCAGATCGCTATCCTCACCGAGCGCATCAAGCAGCTCACCGCTCACCTCAAGGTTCATCCCAACGACGACCACAGCCGTCTGGGCATGTACAAGATGGTCGGCAAGCGCCGCCGTCTGCTCGACTACCTTGCTAAGAAGGACATCGAGCGCTACCGTGCAATCATTGCAAAGCTGGGCATCCGTAAGTAAGTCCGGCACTTCCGAAGGGTATGAAGGTTTTTTAAGGGATGGACAATTTAATATTGTCCATCCCTTTTTCAATATCGCTGCAACGCTTCGGCTATTCGTCTTTGCGGTGTCCCGACCGGTTTTTCAATTCGTTGCTACGCTTTAGCTAGTCGTTACTGCCGGTGCCCGACCGGTGGGGCTTCAGCAAGATGCAACTACTGACAACCTTCTAATTAAGCACCGACACCCTTCTGACAAAGAAAAGCAAACCCCCAACAAGTAAACAACGAGCACCGTAAGCTTAGTATTTGAAAATGCGCCCGTGCGCAGGCTCGTTTTCAAGTGCTATGCTCCGGTGCTCATAAGAAAACGAAAGGAGCAAACAAATGATAATCAAGCAAAAAGAGTTCCCCAATTACAGAAAGTTTGAGATCGAGTACGAAGGCCGCCCCCTCAAGATGGAGGTCGGCAAGATGGCAGAGCTGTGCAACGCCGCAGTTTTAGTCACCTACGGTGAGACCACCGTGCTCGTCACCTGCACCGCTTCCGCCCGCCCCAAGGACGGCATCGACTACTTCCCCCTCGCAGTCGATTTTAACGAGAAGCTCTACGCAGTAGGCCGCATCCCCGGCTCGTTCATGCGCCGTGAGGGTAAGCCCAGCCTGCCCGCAGTTCTGGCCTCCCGCCTCATCGACCGCCCCATGCGTCCCCTGTTCCCGAGCGACCTGCGCAACGATGTTGTCATTGCTTGCGAGGTGCTGTCCGTTGACCGTGACTGCAGCCCCGAGATCACCGCTATGATCGGCGCATCCGCAGCAGTCTCCATCTCCGATGTTCCGTTTAACGGCCCCATCGCCGGCATCGTCCTCGGCTGGGACGGCGAGAAGTACCTGTTCAACCCCACGCAGGAGCAGCGCAAGAACAACCGCATGACCACCACCATCGCCGCAACTCACAAGAAGATCGTCATGATCGAGTCCGAGGCAGATCAGGTCCCCGACGATGTCATGTACGAGGGCATCGTTCAGGCGCACGAGCACCTGCAGCCGGTTCTCGACCTCATCGACAAGATGGTCGCCGAGATAGGCAAGCCCAAGTTTGAGTACGAGCACGCTTCCTTTGACGAGGAGTTGTTCAACGAGCTCGTCGAGAACGAGTTTGCCGGCATGGAATACTGCATGGACACCGACGACAAGAATGTCCGTGAGGCCCGTGTAAATGAGTGGGTCACCGCAATGGAGGAAAAGTACTCCGACGAGCACCCCGACATGATGCAGTACATGGATGAGATACTCTATAAGCTGCAGAAGAAGGTCGTCAAGAAGTGGCTGCTTGCAGGCAAGCGTGTCGACGGCCGTGCAATGAATGAGATCCGCCCGCTCGGCTCCGAGGTTGGCATCATCCCCAGAGTTCACGGCTCGGCTCTGTTCACCCGTGGTCAGACTCAGGTTCTGTCCATCGCAACTCTCGCAACCCTCTCCATGAGCCAGAAGCTCGACACCATTTGGGAAGAGGAAGAGAAGCGCTTCATGCATCACTACAACATGCCCTCCTACTCCACCGGCGAGGCTCGCCCGAGCCGCAGCACCGGCCGTCGTGAGTACGGCCACGGCGCACTGGTCGAGAAGGCACTTGAAAGCGTCATTCCTTCCGTTGAGGACTTCCCCTACACCATCCGTGTTGTCAGCGAGATACTCTCCTCCAACGGCTCCACCTCTCAGGGCTCCATCTGCGGCACGACCCTCGCACTCATGGACGCAGGCGTTCCCATCAAGGCTCCCGTTGCCGGCATCTCCTGCGGCCTTATCCAGGACGGCGACGACTTCACCACCTTTATCGATATTCAGGGCGTTGAGGACTTCCACGGCGAGATGGACTTCAAGGTCGCCGGTACGAAGGACGGCATCACCGCAATTCAGATGGACCTTAAGAACGACGGTCTCAAGCACGAGATAGTCAAGGAAGCGTTCAAGATCACCCGTGAGGCCCGCATACAGATACTCGACGAGATCATGCTCAAGGCTCTGCCCGAGCCCCGCAAGGAGCTTGCAAAGACCGCTCCGAAGATGATCCAGATGAAGATCAATCCCGATAAGATCCGTGAGGTCATCGGCTCCGGCGGCAAGGTCATCCAGAAGATCACTGCCGACACCGGCTGCAAGATCGACATTGATGACGACGGCAGCATCTTCATCGCATCCGAGGATATCGAGGCCTGCCGTGCAGCACGCACCACCATCGAGAACATCGTTTTCGAGCCCGAGGTCGGCGCACTGTACTACGGCAAGGTCGTGCGCATCATCCCCATCGGCGCATTCATCGAGCTTGCTCCGGGCAAGGACGGCATGTGCCACATCAAGGATCTTGAGTTCAAGCGCACCGAGAAGGTCGAGGATGTTCTGAATGTCGGCGACATGACTTGGGTCAAGGTCACCGAGATAGATGACCGCGGCCGTGTAAACCTCTCCCGCAAGGAAGCTCTTAAAGAGCGCGGCGAGGCTTAAAGCCAAATCGAACCGACGAAAGCGGAAAACCTACCGGTTTTGACCGGCTCTTTTCCGCCCATAGCGCACAAAAAATTCCGGCAATACACAAAGTATTGCCGGAATTTTTTATTTGTCTGAACGAAAAACAGCTCACTCAAAACTAAACCCGTAAAGGGCGGCAGAACTCCCGCTTCCATCGGTTCGCTCCGGCCGTGGGCACGGTGGACTACGCACAATATCGTTCTAACGAAAAACAGGCAATGCAGTGCATTGCCTGTTTTTTATAGCTCTGATATCAGATTTTCCAGCGCTTCGGCGAATTTGCCGATGTGGACACCGTCTGTGAAGCGGTGGTTGAGCTCGAGCGACATGCCTAAAATTTTTTGGCCGTCCCGCTCGTAGTATTTGCCCCACGAGATGCGGGGTATGGCATCGTCGGGGTCAAAATCACGCTCATTGGTGAGCGCCGTGAGCTCCACCCACGGCAGGCACGAGATGTATATAAGGTCTGCGCCCTCCTTGTCAACGGATAAAAATGTCGTCTGCCCGGTGCTGCGGCGCTTGGCGTCAAAGCAGAAGTCCGCTATATCTCCCACGCAGGGCATGGTGACGATGTGGAAGCTCTCCGAGCTCTTTTTGAGATCGGTGAAGCTCGGGCTGCGCTCATCGAAAAGCACAAGCTCGCCGTCAACAATGCCGTATCGGAACGCTTCAACGGAGTTTATCGCCTTCGTCACAAGATACACCAGCGCATAGTAAAACGACAGGCCGCTGCGCTTGGCGTAGGCGTATGCCTCCGTCACATCGACATTGAAGGTCACGCTGTAAAACGGGTTCGAAATTTTTGAGAAAAAGTCGAATATATCCCGGCGAGACCATGTATCTTTATTCACTTTCCGCACATTGCTCACCAATATCGGGGCAGTGGTATCTCGGCTTACCGATGCTTGCCTTGCCGTATTCGATTGCCGCCTCGGGGCAGTCGCAAATGCACTTCATGCAGTGGATGCACCTGTTGCTCCATGTGGGCTTACCGTTTTTGAGCTCGATGTTGTGCGTCAGGCACGACACGGCGCACAGGCCGCAGCTTATGCACTTATCGGTGGCGTAGAACTTGTCGGCCTTGACGAACATTGCGTAAAACGCATCGTTGACAATACCGCTTTTGAGCTTGTCGGCAAGGCTGATCTTCTTCGGCTCGAGCGGCTTGCCCTCGGCGATAAGCTCGGCATAGCCGTCAATTACGGGCACGGCCTTTTCGACTATCGCCTTGGCCTCGTCCTCGCCCGGGACATAGAACATGGCAACATAGTTTTCGGGCATGACGACCTCGCCGACACCCATGAGCTCAAAGCCGCACTCATCGCACAGCGCCTTGCAGTGCTTCTCGGCATCGCCTATCTCCGAGCCGCAGGTCATGACGAAATACGCCTTGTGCGCACCGTCAAACGAGCCTGCCTTTATCCAGTCGGACACGATGCGGGGTATGCGCCAGCCGTGGGTCGGCGTGACGAAAACGAGTGTTTCCCCCTGCACCGGCTCAAAAATTTTGCCCTCGGAAATGTACTCATACACGGGTACGGTCGGCATACCCGTTTTCCCGGCAATGCGCTTTGCCGCAAACTCGCTGTTTCCCGTGCCGGTAAAATAATATATCATAAATACTTCCTCCTTTGCCGCTCCGATTTTTGTTTTCAATATATGCCACCGCAAAACGCTTGTCAATGCGTATTTTGTAAACTATTTATATAAAAAACGCCGCAGGAACGACCCTGCGGCGTTAAACGGTTTTAACTTACTTTGCAGAAACGGTGAGGGAATTGAGGATAGCCACGACCATTTCGTTCGTCGGGAGCTTTGCGGCCTCGTCGTCGCTCTCATCGACCATGGAAACGACCGTTATCAGCAGATAGTCCGCCGTCACGCCCTCGATGGGGAAGGCAAGGCAGTAGTTGTGGCCGTTAAAGTAGTGAACGCCGGTGTTGCCGTTATAGGTGATGGGGTCGACATGCGAAAAGCGGTCCTTGAGCTCGTCAATATGGGCTGCAAAATCGTCGCCTGCGTAGTAGGAGGCGTACTCGGCCTGCATTGCGAAGTCATCGCCGTAGATGATGGCAGCATGGGAGTCGTCGGTGGGGACAAGGAATCCCTCGGACACCTCGCCGAAGGTGCACTTTTCCTCATCGTAGGTCAGGGCGACCTCGACGGTCTTTGCATCCTTGTAGCCGGAAGCGAAGCTGTAAACGCCGGTCTTGGGCTTGGTGATTGCGGGCTTTGCCTGCTTCTTGCCTGCGGCGGGCTTGGCCTGCTTGGGCTCACCGCCCTTGCCCTTCTTGGAAAGCAGCACTGCCGCTGCGGCGGCGGCTGCGCCGATGGGTGCTATGATAAGCCATTTCTTCATGATATTTACCTCCGTACACTTTGTTGCGTGTTTAACTATGATATGATTTTAATCCAATTATACACACATAGTCAAGTCTAAAAAAGTCAGCGAGCCGAATTTCGGCTCGCTGAATGCTATTATTTAATGGTGAGCAGCAGCTCGCCTGCCTTGACGCTCTGCCCTTCCTTGACGAATATTTCGTCGACCGTGCCGTCCATGCGGGCAACGATGCTGGTCTCCATCTTCATCGCCTCGATGACGACGAGAACATCGTTCCGCTTTACGGTATCGCCGGGCTTGACGGCGACCTTGCAGACCATGCCGGGGATGGATGCGCCGGTCTGGCTCTTGTCGTTGGGGTCTGCCATGACGGTCTTTACGACGCTGTCGGCAGCCTTCGGGTCGGGCACTGCGACCTCACGGCGCATACCGTTGAGCTCGAACTGCACATTGCGGGTGCCGTCGGCGTTCAGATCGCCCAGGCCGAGGTACTTGATGATGAGGGTCTTGCCGTCCTCGATGTTTATCTGGTTGGTCTCGCCGATCGCCATGCCGTTGAAGAACACATGACTGCCCATGCGCATGATGTAGCCGTACTCCTTGCGGTGGCGGATAAACTCCTCGTACACCTTGGGGTACATGGCGTAGGAAATGAGGGAGCGGGGGTACTCGTAGCCGGGATAGAAGCTTGCAACTTCCTTGCGCAGCTTCTCAAAATCGACAGGCTCGAGCAGGTCGCCGGGACGACCCTCGATGGGCTTTTCGCCCTTGAGAACCACTCTCTGCAGATCCTTGGGGAAGCCGCAGGGCGGCTGACCCATCATGCCCTTGAAGTAGCTTACAACAGAATCGGGGAATGCAAGAGATTCGCCGCGCTCAACTATATTCTCGGGCGTCAGATCGTTCTGCACCATGAATATCGCAAGGTCGCCGACCATCTTCGACGACGGCGTTACCTTGATGATATCGCCGAGCATGAGGTTGACGGTGCGGTACATTTCCTTGACCTCGCCGAAGCGGTTGCCCAGGCCTATCGACTCGACCTGCGGCTGCAGATTTGTGTACTGGCCGCCGGGTATCTCATAGCGGTAGATATCGGTGACGGGGATCTTGAGACCCTTGTCGAACTTCTCGTAGCGCAGGCGGACATCGCCCCAGTAATCGCACAGCTCCTGCAGGCGCTGCGGGTCGAAGCCCGGGTCACGCTCCTGCCCATGCAGAGCCTCGTTGAGAGCGTTCATGCTCGGCTGGCTCGTGAGGTTTGCCATGGAGCCGATGGCGGTGTCGACGATATCGCAGCCGGCCTCGGAGGCAAGCAGCAGCGTTGCCAGCTGGTTGCCGGTGGTGTTGTGCGTATGCAGGTTTATCGGCAGGCCGACCTCCTGCTTGAGGGTGGAGATGAGCTTCTTAGCCGCATAGGGCTTGAGAAGGCCGGACATATCCTTAATGGTCAGGATATGAGCGCCGCGCTTTTCAAGCTCCTTTGCGAAATTGACATAGTACTCTAATGTGTAGCGGTCACGGGTCGGGTCGAGGATATCGCCGGTGTAGCACACGGTGCCTTCAAGCAGCTTGCCCTGCTTCAGGACCTCGTCCATTGCGACCTCCATGTTCGGCAGCCAGTTGAGCGAGTCGAACACACGGAACACATCGATGCCCTCACGGGCGGCCTCGCCGATGAACGCTCGCACCAAGTTATCGGGATAGCTTGCGTAGCCGACAAGGTTAGAGCCACGCAGCAGCATCTGGAACGGGATGTTCGGGATAAGCTCACGCATCATGCACAGGCGCTCCCACGGCGACTCGTGCAGGAAGCGGTAGCAGGTGTCGAATGTCGCACCGCCCCACATCTCGAGCGAGAAGCAGTCGGAAAGGATATCGGCAGTGCCCTCTGCGCCCTTGAGGATATCACGGCTGCGCATACGGGTCGACAGCAGCGACTGGTGAGCGTCACGCATGGTGGTGTCGGTTATGAGCAGCTTCTTCTCGTTGAGAATATGCTGCTTGACGGCCTCGGGGCCTTTGGTATCGAGCAGGTGCTTGAGACCGTCCTCGGCGGTGATGACACGCTTTGCCTTGGGGAACCTCGGCGTATCGTACTGATGACGCTCGGTCTCGGGATCTGCGACCTGAATGTTCGCAATGTACTTGAGCACACGGGTGGCACGGTCCTTGCCCTCGGAGAACTCGAACAGCTCGGGAGTTTCGTCGATGAACTTGGTGTGGCACTTACCTGCGATGAAGGTCGGGTGGTTGAGAATATTGGTGACAAACGGAATGTTCGTCTTGACGCCTCGGACATGCTCCTCGTTTATCGCACGGGTGGCCTTGCGGCAGACTGCGGGGAAGGTGCAGTCCCAGCTCGTGACCTTGACCAGCAGCGAGTCGTAGTACGGCGATATAGTCGAGCCCGTGGCGACATTGCCGCCGTCAAGACGCACACCGAAGCCGCCGCCGGAGCGATAGGCTGCGAGCTTGCCGTTATCGGGCGCAAAGTTGTTTGCCGGATCCTCGGTGGTGACACGGCACTGGATGGCGTAGCCGTTTATCTTGAGGTCGTCCTGGCTGCCGAGACCTATCTCGGGGTGGCTTATCGGAGCGCCCTCGGCGATGAGTATCTGCGCACGCACAAGGTCGATGCTGGTGACCATCTCGGTGACGGTGTGCTCGACCTGGATGCGGGGGTTCATTTCTATAAAGTAGTGGTTGCCGCTCTTATCGACAAGAAACTCCACCGTACCGGCGTTCACATAGCCGACGGCTTCTGCGATCTTGACGGCATCACGGTGCAGTCTGTCTCTTACCTCCTCGGGCACGCTCCATGCCGGAGCAAACTCGACGACCTTCTGATAGCGGCGCTGCAGGGAGCAGTCACGCTCGCCGAGATGGCGCACATTGCCGTACTTATCGGCGAGGATTTGCACCTCAATGTGCTTAGGCTCGACAAGGTACTTCTCGATGAAGATATCGTCGTTGCCGAACGCCTTCTTGGCCTCGCTCTTGACAAGCTCAAATGCAGGGATGACCTCCTCGGGCGCATTGCACAGGCGCATGCCGCGGCCGCCGCCGCCTGCGGCTGCCTTGAGGATGACGGGGAAGCCGAAGCTTATCGCCTTTTCCAGTGCCTCCTCGCCGCTCTTGAGCGGCTCCTTGCAGCCCGGGACTACCGGCACGCCGCAATCGATAGCGATCTGCTTTGCCGACAGCTTGTCGCCCATCTTGCCGAGCACATCGCTGGGAGGTCCTATGAAGGTGATGCCGTTTTCCTCGCAGGCTCTTGCAAAGTCGGCATTTTCCGACAAGAAGCCGTAGCCCGGGTGGATAGCATCGACATTGCGGCGCTTTGCAAGATCGATGATGTCGGGGATGTCGAGGTACACGCCGAGGGGGCTTTTGTTCTCGCCGACAAGATACGCCTCGTCGGCCTTGGTGCGGAACAGGCTCAGTGCGTCTTCCTTGGAGTACATTGCGACCGTGTGCAGATCCAAATCATAGCACGCTCTGAAAATTCTGACGGCTATCTCGCCACGGTTGGCCGCCAGCACCTTGTTGAATTTGATCTCAGCCATTTCTTTGTCCTTTCCTTTTGATTTATGTCAGTTTATAAAACGCAAATTTCTTAAATTAGTATATCATTTGATTATATTAAGTGCAACATATAAAATTCGCAGACATTATGCATTAAAATTTTAACACAAATCAAGTTCACGCAAAAAGCATCATTTTTTGCATATTGTGCCGTTTTTTTGCTGAAAATAAGTAAAGATTTTTGAAAAAGCCGCAAAACAGTTCTGAATTTTTAACTATGATAAAATTTTAATTTGCTTTTTTATGTCTCCGGTTTATGCTATAATTCGATCAATTACTGAATTATGGGGGAGTAAGTTGACGGGAGTCGAACGACTATCGGTTTTGACGGGCAGATTTTCGCTCATACTGCGTCGAAGCCCATGTAAACATGAGAACAGTCATTTAAGGCTCAGTCTTGCCTAAACAAAAATCTGCTCGGCAAAACTGCGCAGCATCTGTCAGTAGTGTTTTTCGAAGGATTTTCGGCTTTCTTTTGGTGCGGTCGGGCTTTGTGCCCGGCAAGACGAAAAAAGGCGAAAAGCACCGAAAGGGCGCACTGACAGACGATTGGCGGTCGGCTACCGTTAACTTAAATTAACTATGGCAAACATAAAAGAAGTAACAGATTTTTCAGACCCGGAGCTTGATATCTACGCCCGCCTGACCGAGGTGCAGCTATTAAACCGCCGTGAGCCGGACAAGGGCATTTTCATTGCCGAAAGCCCCAAGGTCATCGAGCGTGCGCTCAATGCCGGATGCGTGCCGATATCGTTCCTCATGGAGACGCGGCATGTCGAGAACCAGGCAAAGGAGCTCATCGCCCGCTGCGGTGATATTCCGGTTTTCACCGCCGAGCTTAATGTCCTGACGCAGCTCACGGGCTTCAAGCTCACCCGTGGGATGCTCTGCGCCATGTATCGCCCGAAGCTCCCGACGGTCGAGGATATCTGCAAAAACGCACGGCGTGTTGCGGTGCTTGAGGATGTCATGAACCCCACGAATGTGGGCGCCATCTTCCGCTCGGCGGCGGCTCTCGGCATTGATGCGGTCGTGCTCACGAGCGCAAGCAGCGACCCGCTGTACCGCCGCTCGATAAGGGTCAGCATGGGCACGGTGTTTCAGGTGCCGTGGACCTATCTCGGCGAGGGCGGCATCAGTGATCTGCGCAGGCTCGGCTTCAAGACGGCCGCAATGGCGCTTAAATCCGACTCCCTGCCAATTTACGACCCCCGCCTTGCAAAGATAGACAAGCTTGCCATCGTTCTCGGCACGGAGGGCGACGGCTTAGCGGCAGGCACCATCGCCGACTGCGACTACACGGTGCTCATCCCCATGTCGCACGGGGTGGACTCGCTGAATGTCGCCGCAGCGAGCGCCGTCGCATTTTATCAGCTTGCCGCACTTGACGGAACGGACGGAGCAAAGGTATAATCATACCAATGCTATATTTATGGAGAAGGAAATATGAATATCAATGTCATAAAGTTTTTTGAAAAGTACAATGCAGACCCGGAGCTTCAAAAGCGTGTTGCCGATGCCGTGAACGCATACCCCGGCAGCCTTGAGCTGCGTGAGGCGCTTGTCGAGTCCTGCCTGCTGCCGTTTGCCGAGGAGCTCGGTCTGCCGTTTACCGTGGTCGATCTCAAGGTCTACGAGGCCACGAAACGCCACGCAAAGCACAAGGATGTCGAGCTCACCGAGGAGGATCTCGCCGCCGAGGATGACGATGAGGATTACTGGCTTGAGGGCAAGGGCTGGACAAACGACGAGTCGGCGTTCTGCACAGGACAGCATTAACTACGATCCCGGCAGTTTTGCCGGGATTTTCTGAGGTTATAAATGAAAGTACAAAGAAATTTTCCGAAGTTCACCATCACCGCCAAGGGCACCCGCTGGGTCGAGCAGGGTCACCCGTGGATATACGAAGCGGAGGTCGTCCGCTCCGAGGGCGACTTTGAAAACGGCTGCCTTGTCGATGCCGTCAGCGAAAAGGGCAAGTACCTCGGCACGGGCTTTCTGAGTCTTAACAGCAAGATCCGCATCCGCCTCATCTCCCGCAACGCAAACGACAAATTCGACGAAGCGTTCTGGCGCAGGCGCATAGGCTACGCATGGGATTACCGCAAGACCGTCATGGCGGTCGACCTCAACTGCTGCCGTGTCATTTTCGGCGAGGCCGACGGTTTCCCGGGTCTGACGGTCGATAAGTTTGCCGACATTCTGGTGACGCAGACGCTCTCGATCGGCATGGAGAAGCTAAAGCCCGTGCTGTTCCCGCTCATCGCCGAAATTCTGCGTGCCGACGGGCATGAGATAAGCGGCATTTTCGAGCGCAACGATGTGAAGATCCGTGAGCTTGAGGGGCTTGCGCAGGGCAAGGGCTGGTTCGGCGACGAGCACCCCGACAGCTGCGTGACCGAGATCTGCGAAAACGGCGTGTATTACAGCGTCGATGTCGAAAACGGGCAGAAAACCGGCTTCTTCCTCGACCAAAAATATAACCGTCTCGCCGTGGCTCGCCTTGCAAAGGGCAAGAGGGTGCTCGACTGCTTCACGCACACCGGCTCGTTTGCGTTAAACGCCGCAATGGGTGGAGCCGAGCATGTGACGGCCGTGGATGTGTCCGAAAGCGCCATTGAGATGGCACGCAAAAACGCCGAGCGCAACGGGCTGAGCGAGCGCATGGATTTTATCGCCGCCAATGTGTTTGACCTGCTGCCCGAGCTTGAAGCTAAGGGCAGAAAGCCCTTTGATTTTATAATTCTCGACCCGCCTGCGTTCACGAAGTCACGCAAGACCGTGCACAGCGCCGAGCGTGGGTATAAGGAGATAAACCTGCGTGCGCTGCGCCTGCTGCCGAGGGGCGGATATTTTGCCACTGCCTCGTGCAGCCACTTCATGCCGTCGGAGCTGTTCGTGAAGATGCTCAGATCGGCGGCGCTCGATGCCGGTGTCGAGCTGCGGCAGATAGAGGCCCGCCAGCAGTCCCCCGACCACCCGATACTCTGGAATGTCCCCGAGACGGACTACCTCAAGTTCTACATATTCCAGGTCGTATAAAACGCAGCACCGCCGTGTCCGGCGGTGCTGCGCTGCTTATTTGTTTAGTTTCACGCACTCGATCAAGACCAAGATCGGCAGAAGGATAATTGTGAGGATAATATACATCCGGGTACCCCTTTCCGTTTTCACGCTCCAGCCTGCTTTTTTCTATATTTTACGATATTTCCCGATAAAAATCAAGTTCCCTGCCACATCGTGCGCCCGCTGCGGCTTTCCGCTTGACGAAGTTGGCCAAATGCAGTATTATTATTGTGTATTTTTACGAAGGAGGAACTAATATGGGTCTTATTCCTCAGGTCACCTGTCGCCGCTGCGGCACGAAGTTCTCCGGCATGCGCCACCGCTGCCCCGCCTGCGGCACCCGCAGAGTTAAAAGCAGCAGCCGTGCCCCCGGCACCACCCCCAGCGCCGTTAAGGGTACTCCCGCCAACAAGGCGGCTAACGAAAACAGAAAGTGGCAGCTCGTGTTCGGAGCTATTTTGATAGCTGCGATCATCATCGCCCTTATAGTCATGATAAGCATCAGCCTCAAGAACGCCGACAATCCCAATGCGCCGGTCATGCCGACCACGCCTCCCGAGGTGTCAGCCGTGCCGACCCCCACGCCGACTCCCACGCCGACGCCGACTCCCACGCCGGAGGTGACCGAGCTTCAGATCACCTACGCAGGAAACCCCATCGGCACGGACTTCACCTGCCATGTCGGCGACTCGGTCGGACTGTCCGGCTCGCACTTCCCGCTGACGATAGCAGCCGATTACCAGTGGTCGATAAGCGACGAGGGCGTCGCCACTATCTCCGAGGACGGCACCGTCAAGGGCGTTGCCCCGGGCTCTGCGACCATCACCCTGACCTGCTACGGCAAGACCGCCACCTGCGTGGTTTATGTCAGAGGATAAAAAAATATAAAAAACTATTGACAAATTTATCGGTATCGGGTACAATAACCCGTGCCGATAAATGGACGATTGGCGCAGCTGGTAGCGCATCCGCTTGACGTGCGGGAGGTCACAAGTTCGAGTCTTGTATCGTCCACCACAATAAACCACACCGAAAGGTGTGGTTTATTTTTTTATCGGCAAACTATATGCGCCTTGGGTTAGATCCCCTCGAGAAAATCCTTGACTTCCTCGTCCGTCTCGCCCCTCTCCCGTGCGTTCTCCACCAATGCTTTGTCTCTCGGAAACTCCTTCAACCATTCCTCTATCCACTCTGTTGCTGTCATTGGGCACACCTCCCTGTTCATCGTTGTTTATGTTTTCAGTATAGTTGCGGTTTGCGGTGTTGTCAATATTTAGTTTTTATCTCAACCTGCGACTTCGGTATGTTGCCATTTATTTACCCATAACAATACTGTGTCAATGTAATATGTTGAAGGCGGAACAAGGATATTATTGACGATTTCAGGCAGGCGCTATCCCGATGGCGGGGACAGCGTGCAGCTGTTGTTCGACGAGCAGCAGCGTGCCGTGGCCGTGGGGCATGCCGTTTGTATTGTACGACGGTTCCACCGTGGTCGGCGGCAGGATAGCGCACATACCGGAGCATACGAAATTTTAGACCGCTGCTATTATGAGCATGTGCGGTAATATAAAAAAATCCGCCCAAAGGTGGATTTTTTCATATAACATAGTCGAATCCGTTGGAGTCGCTGTGCATGAGGTCGGCAAGGGTGATGTTCTCAAAATAATCGTTAATAAGCTTATCGAGCCCACGCCACATGTTGAGCGTGCGACACTCGGCGGCTCGGGGACAGGCTTCGGCATCCGAGTCGAGACATGCGACAGGCGCCATGGACTCCTCGGTTGTGCGAAGGATGCTCCCCACGGTGTACTGCTCGGGCGCTCTGGCAAGCTTATAGCCGCCGCCCTTGCCTCGCACGCCGGTCAACAGCTTCGCCTTGACCAAAAGCTTTATGATATTCTCCAAATATTTTTCCGATATCTCCTGCCGCCCGGCAATGATCTTCAGTGGGATAAACCCGTCCGCCTGATGCTCGGCAAGGTCGATCATGACCCGAAGCGCATACCGTCCTTTGGTTGAAACCAGCATTTTTTCACCTTCTTCTTTTGATTAATCCTATTATACACCGGAAAAGTGGGTAAATCAATTAAATGTTGAAAAATGCTATTGACAAATGCGCAAAACAGTCTTATAATCCGCATAAACCTACAGGAAAGGTTGGTTATTGAAAATGGCCTTCATATGGAGATACCGATGTCGGCACTAATGCTGTACAAACTATCAGACATCATTAAATCATTTAAATAATCATTTTGGAGGAACTAATCATGAGTAAGATATATACATCCGCAGATCAGCTTGTCGGCAAGACCCCCCTGCTGGAGCTTGTCCATATTGAAAAGTCCGAGGGCCTCGATGCCAAGGTCCTCGGTAAGCTCGAGTATTTTAACCCCGCAGGCAGCGTAAAGGACCGCATTGCAAAGGCAATGATAGACGATGCCGAGCAGAAGGGTCTGCTCAAGGAAGGCTCCGTTATAATCGAGCCGACCTCCGGCAACACCGGCATAGGTCTTGCATCCGTCGCCGCCGCAAGAGGTTACCGCATCATAATCGTCATGCCCGAGACCATGAGCGTTGAGCGCCGCCAGCTGATGAAGGCCTACGGTGCTCAGCTCGTGCTCACGGACGGTGCCAAGGGCATGAATGGCGCGATCGCCAAGGCCGACGAGCTTGCAAAGGAAATCCCCAACAGCTTCATCCCCGGACAGTTCGTGAACCCCGCAAACCCCGCAATTCACAGAGCCACCACCGGCCCGGAAATTTGGGATGACACCGACGGCAAGGTCGATATCTTCGTTGCAGGCGTCGGCACCGGCGGCACGGTCACCGGCGTAGGCGAATATCTCAAGAGCCAAAACCCCGATGTCAAAGTCGTCGCCGTTGAGCCGGCAAGCTCCCCGGTGCTGAGCAAGGGCGTTGCGGGCAGCCACAAAATTCAGGGCATCGGCGCAGGCTTTGTCCCCGATGTTCTGGACACCAAGGTCTATGACGAGGTAATCCCCGTCGAAAACGAGGACGCATTTGCAACCGGCAGGCTCATCGGCAAGAGTGAGGGCGTTCTGGTCGGCATCTCCTCCGGCGCTGCCGTTTGGGCTGCCATCCAGCTTGCAAAGCGCCCCGAGAACAAGGGCAAGACCATCGTTGCCCTGCTGCCGGATACCGGTGACCGCTACCTGTCGACCCCGCTGTTTGCGGACTAAAACTTGCCGAAAAGGAGCGATTTTCAATGATACCGACACCCGAGGAAGCTTGGGCACTGCTGTGCCAATATAACGAAGGGGAATTTCACAGAAAGCACGGGCGCATCGTCGGCGATGTCCTGCGCTGGTATGCGATAGAGCTCGGCTACGGCGATGAGGCGGACTTTTGGGAGGCCGTCGGGATTCTCCACGACCTCGATTTTGAGAAGTGGCCGGAGCAGCACTGCACAAAGGAGCAGGAGATCCTGCGGCAGGCGGGTGTCGACGAAAAGCTCGTCCACGCCGTTGTCAGCCACGGCTATAAGCTGACGGTGGATGTCGAGCCGGAAAGCGAGATGGAAAAGGTGCTGTACGCCGCCGACGAGCTCACCGGCCTCATTGGAGCGGTCGCACTCATGCGTCCGTCAAAGAGCGTCAGTGACATGGAGGTCAAGTCCGTGAAGAAAAAGTACAAGGACAAGAAATTTGCCGCCGGCTGCTCAAGAGAAGTCATCGAGCGTGGCGCCGCAATGCTCGGCTGGGAGCTTGATAAGCTCATCTCCCAAACCATTCTCGCCATGCGGGCAAGCAGCGCAGTTGACTGATTTGATATAGATAATAAACCGTTCAATGGACGGTTTTTTATCTTTGCCCGGAGACATATTTGACGATGATATTCGCCGTTTCCTCGATGCCGACAGATGAGTCGAGAGTGAGCTGATACTGGCGGGCATCGCCCCAGCGCTGGCCGGAAATGTGCCGATAATACGACGCTCTGGCCTTGTCGGAGCGTCGTATGTTGCGCTTTGCCTCGCTCGGCGTGTCGCCGTAGACCTCCATGACCCGCCGCATGCGAAACTCCTTCGGGGCGTGGTTGAACACACGCACGACATTGTCGTAGTCCTTGAGCACATAGTCGGCGGCTCGACCGACGATGACGCAGGCACCGTTGTCGGCAATCTTGCGGATTATGCGTGTCTGCGCCTTGATTGCCTGCTGAACGGCGGTCGATGACAGGTAAAGCTCACGCAGCGCATCGGGGGCGTTTTTGTGGATGTCGGAGATAAACTCCTTGTCCAAGCCGCTCTCGTGCGCAGCGAGGGCGACCATTTCCTTATAATAAAACGGGATGCCCAGCTTCTTTGCGACGAGCTTTCCGATCTGCTTGCCGGACGAGCCGTGCTCACGGGCAATGGTGATGATAACGCCGGGCATCGAGGGCTTGAGTGCAGCCTCCTCCCCGTCGTCGGCCCGCACGGGCTTGGAATTAGCGACATAGTCCCTGCGCAGAAACTGGCGATAGAACACGAAGCCCACGATGCTCGTGACGGTGTCGGTCACGGGGAAGGTCAGCCAGAACCAATCAAGTCCGAAGCGTGAGAACGCATAGCCCAGCGGAACAAAGAGCACCACCGTGCGAACGACGGTCAGCGCCGAGCTCTTGAGGCTCATGCCGGTCGCTTGGAAGAACACGGGGAAAGTGAGCGAGGTCACAAGCGGCAGGAAGCTCACGCCGATAATGCGAAAGCCCACACGCCCGATTTCGACGACGAGCTCGTCGGATGTGAACACCCGCAGCATCTGCTCGGGAAGAAGCTCGAAGCACAGCATCCCCAGTGCCATCAGCGCCATGCCGAACAGCACAGAGGTCGACAGCGTCTTGCGGCAGCGGTCTATCTTGCGTGCGGCATAGTTGTAGCTTATCACCGGCACGATGCAGGTCTGCATTGCGCCCAAGGGGATGAAGAAGAATGTCTGCCACTTGTAGTAAAGTCCCAGCGTCGTGACCGCCTCGTCGCAGAAGGTCGAGAGGATGAGGTTGAGGCCGAATATATAAAAGGTGTATGCCGACTGCATGAGTATATTCGGCATGCCGAGACGGAAAATTTTCTTTATGTGGTGCGCATACAGTGCCTTGTCCGGCGAGGGGTGATAGCCCTTTTTCATCACGACCAGCGCTGCTACTATCTGCCCGGCAACGGTTGCGACCGCTGCACCGGCGATGCCCATTTCCGGCAGGCCGAGCAGGCCGAAGATGAGCAGCGGGTCTAAAATGATGTTGGTGACAGCGCCAAGTATCTGCGCTTTCATCGGCGTTTTCATGTCGCCGACCGACTGTAAAATTTTCGTCCAAACGCTCTCCAAAAACAGGCCAAAGCTGAACACGCAGACGATGCGGCCGTAGACGACGACATCACGGATGACCGCTTCGGAGTCCGTGGACAGCCGTGCATATAGGGGCATGAGCACCCAGCAAACGGCAGCGAAGATCGCCCAAAGCGCAATGGCCAGCGGTGTACCGACTCCGGCGTATTCGTCCGCTTCCTTTTGCCTGCCAGAGCCGAGCTTTGCTGCCATTACGGTGTTGATGCCGACGCCCGTGCCCACGGCAAGTGCTATCATCAAAAGCTGCACAGGGTAGATGATGGACAATGCAGTCAAACCGCTGCCCGAGTATCTGCCGACAAACAGGCTGTCGACGATGTTATAAAGCGCCTGAATAAGCTGCGCCAGCATAACCGGCGGCGCAAGCCGCAGCAGTATCTTGCTGATTCTCTCCGTCCCGAACAAGCTCGTCTGCTCCATCACATCTCACCTCGCTGACACTCAAATGATTTGACATTATACTCGGATTTTCCCCTAAGTCAATGCATTTTCCATAAAAAATCAGCCGTCGCAGCGGCTGTTTTTTTCATCGTTTCAGTCTCGCTTCCCACTCGGAGGCTTTGAAGCCGACGAGGACGAAGTCATCGGAGATAAAGAGCGGGCGCTTGACGAGCATCCCGTCTGTGGCAAGGAGCTTGAGCTGCTCATCCTCACTCATCTCGGGGAGCTTTTCCTTGAGATTCATTGACTTATACAGCAGGCCGCTGGTGTTGAAAAACTTCTTGAGCGGCAGACCGCTGAGGGCGTGCCATGCGGCAAGCTCTTCGTATGTGGGGTTTTCGGTCTTGATATCCCGCAGCTTGTATGCGATGCCGTTATCGTCCAGCCACTTGCGTGCCTTTTGGCAGGTGCTGCACTTGGGGTAGCAGATAAATTTCATGTTTTTTCTCCTATTTCATTCCAAGTATTTTAAGCCTTGATGTAACCGCCGAGGTGCGGCGAAATGCTTTGACGCCGTTTTTCTCCATGATAGCATATTTTGTCATGCCCTGCAACGGGGCGGGGGGTGACTTTTAAGGCAGCAAAAAACGGCGTGTGCAAATCGCACACGCCGTCACGCCGGCTTGTTGTTTAGACTTTACTTTTTCACGCCTTCGACAGCGGCGGTCTTGGCACTCAGATCCTCGCACAGATCACGGGCCGCGAACTCGGGATTTGTCGGCAGGGTCAGCTCAAAGCGCTCGACCTTGTTGAGCTTTGCGCTCAGCTCGTCGGCCGACAGGCCGAGAATATGACCGCCCTGGGTCTTATCATGGCTCAGGTAATGGAAGTGCCAGCCGGCACCATCTGCAGGCTCGTCCATATGTTAACGGTTCTCTTCCTCAGCACTCTTTTCAACCGTTTAAGAGCAAAACGAGGATCACTCGATGGTGATCCTCGTCTCGGGTTCGGCCTTGCTTTCTTCGGCCTTCGGGATGAGCAGGGTCAGAACGCCCGACTCATAGGTGGCCTTGACATCCTCGGGCTTTACCTCGCCGATATAGAAGCTGCGGGACAGTGCGCCTGCGTAACGCTCCTGACGGATGATGCGGCCCTTCTTGTCTTCCTCATCCTTGTCAAGGCCCTTTGCGGCGCTGACGGTGAGGTAACCGTCCTTGAGGTCAAGGACTATCTCGTCCTTCTTAAAGCCCGGCAGGTCGATGGACAGGCGGTAGCTCTTGGCATCGTCGGTCTCACGGACATCGGTCTTCATGAGGTTTCTGCCGTTCTTACCGAACAGCTGGTCATGGCCGGTAAAGAAGCTGTCGTCAAAAATATCATCAAAAAGGTTTTCACCGTAAATTCTCGGTAACATAATAATTCACTCCATTCAAAAATCTATCAGTTAAGTCTGTTGCGGTGCGCCACTGCATGTTCCGACCGCACAAGCGCATTCAAATTATGCGGTCAACGACACATCAGCTTTCGATGTGCGTTTCTGATTTTATGCCCATAGCTCAAATCACTGCCTTTTCTGGGGGGACTTTCAAATCCCCTTTCCTTCTTTCTGTAAACGATTTTACTCTTTTGACTTGAAAGTGCAACGGTACGGGAGTATAATAAAGCAAAATGTTGTTGTGCTCACAGCACAAAGGAGTGGTTGTATGCCGGAACAGATACAGGCATCGGGCACATGGGCGCTTTTGGAGAAGTTTTTCTCGCTTGACGATCTGCAGGATCTCACCTCGGACGCAGGGACGCTTTTGGGCTGCCCTATCTTAGTTGTGGACGATGCGTTCCATGTCTCGTCGCACTTCGGCCCGCTCGGCTTTTCGGACACGCTTTTCCGCACGGCGGTGAATAACGGCGAGATAAGCTACGAGGCCGGTGCCATGTTGAGCCGCAGCGAGGCGCTGACGGCGGGGCGTGCGGACTTTTTCACCCTTGACGGCAGTCCGTACAGGCGGCGGTTTTCGCCGCTCATAAGCGCCGGTGTGCGCCTCGGCTACCTTATATGTATTGAAACCGACGGGCACCTGCAGCAGGTGCCGGAGGAAACATGGCGCACGGTCGAGAGCGTGCTGGCAAAGCAGCTTTTTATTGAAACGAGCCGTCAGGACAAACCGTTCGAGACTGCCGAGGATGTGCTCATGCACCTGCTTGACGAGGGCTTTTCCTCGGCGTCGTACTTCCGATTACAGGCGGCTTCGACCTATCTTGCCGATTTTCACCCGACGGGCTTTGCGCTGTTTGAGCTCACCGCCTACCACGACCGCTACATTGGCAAGCATCGCCTGCGTGAGGAGATACTCGCCCGTTTCCCCGACTCGCACCCTTTTTTGTTCCGTGGCGATGTGTTTATTTTCCTACACGGCGACAGTCTCGGCGGCTTAAATGAGCTTGCAGACGAGTTCAGCTTGAAGATCATCGCCGCCGATGGGCTGGGCGACCTCTACGAGCTTCCGCAGCACTACAAAACTGTGCATGAGGCGCTGGAGCTCATAACGGGCGATGACTTCCACGGCGGCAGCGTCTGCACTGTGGCGCAGCTTCGCACCGTGCTGATGCTAAAAAGCTTGGAGTGCCGCCGTGACCTCATCCCGCCGCAGATAAGCGCTCTTGCCGACCACGACAGGGACAAGGGCACGCAGTATTGCGAAACACTGTACCATTACCTGTGCAGCAGCAGGTCATTAAAGCGCACCTGCGACGCAATGTTCACGCACCGCAACACGGTGCTCTACCGCATTCGCCGGATGCAGGAGGACTTCGCCTTGCCGCTGGACGAGCCGTATGCTCTGCCGCAGCTGCTGCTGGGCGTATCGATGGTTTTGTTTGAAGAAAAAGGGGCGGATTATTTCCTGCCGCCGACGGATATGAAAGGATAAAAACATGAAAGAAAACAGGAAGCTTCTCAAGGAAGTGCTCAAGGACATTCGCCACGACATGACAGACGAGGAGGTCTTGAATCTCCTTGCCGACAGCAAAATTTCCGCCCGCCCCGAATCGGGCAAATCCAAGTACACCTTCGGTCAGCGTGCCGCCGACGCTATTGCGAAATTCGCCGGAAGCTGGGCGTTCATCTTCGCATTCACCGGTGTTCTGATACTGTGGATGGTCGTCAACGCCGTGCTGGCGGCAAAAGCGTTCGACCCGTACCCGTTTATCCTGCTCAACCTCGTGTTGTCCTGCGTTGCCGCCATCCAGGCACCGCTTATCATGATGAGCCAGAACCGTCAGGAGGAGAAGGACCGCCGCCGTGCCGAGAACGACTACAAAGTCAACCTCAAGACCGAGATAATGATAGAGGATCTGTACGATAAGGTAAACGCCATCCTCGCAAAGCAGTCGGCGCTTGAAAAGAAGCTCGATAGCGATAAGCACGGGGATAGCCGCGAAAATTGAGTTGAAAAAACTCCTCTGAAATTCAGAGGAGTTCTTTCATCCATTCGTCGAGAAATCGCATTTGCTCGGAGGTGTGAAACCAATGCTCGCCGCCGGGCATGACGGTGAAGCCGGCGTTGTGCGCCTCGGCGAAGCTGCGCACGGTGTCCGGCGACTGCAAATGATCCGTTTCGCCGTACAGAATCTCCGTCGGTACATCCCAAGCTATCGGGTGCGTCCGGACATAGCTCAGGTAGTCCCACGACAGCGTCTCGCCGAACGCCGTCTCGATAGTCTTTTCCGCTTCGAGCTGTCGCTCGGTGACATTTGCCCATGTCATCATGCTTTCGATGAGCTTTTCCATGCTCACGATTGGTGAGACGAAAAACGCCCGCTCGATGCTGTCTGCGATACCGGAACTCATCGAAAAGTATGCGCCGATGCTGTTTGCTATCAGCACGATGTGCTCATGTCCGAGCCCGGCAACAAACGCCGCAAACTCCGGCGCTGCGTCCCACGGCGTTTCCGCCCTGTAGTCAAAGCCGATGACCTCGGCATCGGGAAGCAGGCCGCGGTAGTGTTCGGCCTCGGCCGCATTGCCGCCCTTGCCGTGAATGTACAATACTGCTGTGTTTTTCATAATTTGCTCCTTGCTTCCGACCCTCGGTCAGCATATACTTCCCCGCCGCCCTTGTCAAGTTGATTTCCCCCCGATGTGTGTGGTAAACTGGGTGTGATAGGAGCTGATAACGATGATTTGTGAAATTTGCAGGGACGAGGGATTTCTCGCTCAAAAGGCCGAGGCGGCGACGGCTGATGATCTCGGCACGGCGCAGGATCTTCTCGACACGCTCATTGCCCACAATGACGGCTGCGTGGGCATGGCGGCGAACATGATCGGCGTGTGCAAGCGCATCATCGCCTTTGACAACGAGGGCAAATTTGAGGTCATGCTCAACCCCGAAATCATTAAGCAGTCGGGCGCATATGAGGCCGAGGAGGGCTGCCTGTCTCTCGACGGCACCCGCAAGGCTCGGCGCTACCGTACAATAAAGGTGCGCTGGCTCAACGAGAAGCTTCAGGAGCGCATCAAGACCTTCACGGGCTTCACCGCCGAGATAATACAGCACGAGATAGACCACTGCGAGGGGGTCATCATCTAAGCAAAAAGCTATGCACAACGGTGCATAGCTTTTTTATTCCCATGAGTATGTCACAGCGCATGAGCCGATGAGCTTTACCGTCACATCCTTGCCCAAGCCTCGGTTCGGCTTATACAGCTCGCCGCGCCAGTAAACGCCGCCTTGGCTGATTATCTCCTCGTACAGCTCCACGCTGCTGCGCTCTTTTTTGAGCATTGCGCCGAGCTGCGAAAGTGCAGCACTTCTGCCCTTTATGCGCCAGCCCTTGGGTGACGGACTTTTGCGCATGATAACGCAGTCAAAATCATCTGCCGTGCAGCCGTCAAATCTAATGCACGCTGCGCCGGTGCTCTCTGCCTCGCCGTTTTTGACCACATTGAAGCCCTCGGCAAAGTGAAACTCCACATAGTCCTCGCCGCAGTTGACCTCGGTGACACGCTTGTCGTGCGTGCTCACCCAAATGCCCCGCTCCTGTGCCTCGGCCATTGTCATTTTCGTCATTTCTTCCCCTCACTCAAATATTCCTTGTACCCCTCGATGGTTTGCTCGTTTGTGTAGGGCTTTTACAAGTCCATACTGCTACCAATTTACCATCGTTTGCACGATTCGTCAATTGCGCAGTAGAATGTACTGAGCCGCAGGCTCAAGGAGTGGTCATGTTAAAGAATATCGTGGAGCTTATTAAGGTCAAGACCATCGTGACCATCATCGTACTGGCCGTGTGGGCGTATCTTGCCGTCACGGGTGCGATAAGCGCCGATGCGGTGAACAATGTCACCCTGATGGTGATCGCCTTCTACTTCGGCACGCAGTACGAGCGAAAAGGCAAAGAATAAATTACACTCTCCGGTACGCACCGGAGAGTGTAATTTATTCGACTAAACCGTATTTGACCTTTATGCGGTCGAGCTTTTCGAGCATGGGCTCTGCGGCGATGTACAGGAAAAACACCGTGGCAAAGGCGTGGATGCAGTCCATGGGAAAGCCCGTGATGTAGTAGGTCAAAATCATTTTTGCGTTTATCGACCCGCCGCCCCACAAAAGCACCGAGGCGGGGTTCATGATGCCGCCGTAAACGACGATGGCGCAAAGCGCACCGAAAACGCACATCGAGCTGCGGGTGCGCCGGAGCAGTCCCTTGCGGAACAGCACACCTGCAAGGAAGCCCGAGATGCCCATGGCAAACATCTGCCACGGCGTCCACGGCCCCTGCGAGAACAGGACATTCGACGCAAGCATGGTCATTGCGCCGACCAAAAAGCCGGTCTCGCCGCCGAAGGCTATGCCGGCAATGATGGTCAGTGCAAGCACAGGCTTAAACTGCGGCAGCATGAAAAAAGCGGCACGGCCCGCAACTGCGATGGCGCACAGCACGGCGATGATGACGAGCTCCCTCGCCTGCGGCCTGCGGCCCTCGAAAATCATGAAAAACGGCAGCATACACTCTATAAGCACGAGCGTCGCCGTGATGTAATACTGCTTTTTATCGAGGTAATACACGCCGAAAAACAGCGTCAGCGGAACAAAAACGAGCACCAAAAGCGCCGCTGCGGCGGTGCGCTTGGTGAGCCTGCGGCGGCTCTCGGGTGTCTGCACTGTGACGGGCGGAGGCGACCTGCGGCCGATGGCGAGCATGAATACCAAAAGCGAGGCAATGAGCGCTGCGTATATCTTCACGGAGTCTATCCCAAGCTTCGTAACACCCGTGGCGTTCACGAGGGTGCTGAGATCGACGGTGCGCACGGCGTAGACGAAGATTGCCAGCGCCGAGGCGAGCGACAACAGCGCAATTATTTTGCGGTACGGCGGCAGGGGCTCGGCCTTTTTCCCGGGGCTCGGCTCTACCGTGCGGGTATACTCCGGCACATCCGGAAGCTCCGGCTCGGGCGGAAGCGTTCCGCCGCATGCGAGGATGACATTCTCGGCAGTGACGGCGTCAGCTACGATCCCACGGGAGATGCGGTTAGCGGAGCTTGTGTAAAAGCTGTTGTCGGAGAAAAAGCGTGTGGGCGTGCCCTGCGACACGATGCTGCCGTCAAAAAAAAGGGCGCAGCGGTCGGCGTAGGCGGCGGCAAACTCAAGATCGTGCGTTACCGTGACGACGGAAACGCCGCTCTGCGTGAGCCTGCCCAAAATCTTTGCAAGCAGTCGCTTAAAGTGCGCATCGAGTCCCTTTGTCGGCTCGTCGAGCAGCAGCACATCCGGCTCCTGCAGCAATATCATTGCAAGTGCAGCACGCTGCTGCTGGCCGCCGGACAGGTCATACGGATGGCGGTCCAATAGCTCCGTCAGGCAGCACAGTGCGGCGATATTGCGCACTTTTTCGTCATTTTTTGAAACGGCATACAAGTCCTCGTACACGGTCTTTTTGACGAACAGCGTCTGCGGATCCTGCGGCAGCATGGACACCCTGCCATGCGTTTGAAGCTTGCCCCTGTACGGGGTAAGTGCGCCGCAAAGCAGCTTTAGCGTCGTTGATTTGCCTGCGCCGTTGCCGCCCAGAATTGCGACCATTTCGCCCCTTTGCACAGTAAGGTCGAGACCCTTTATAATGTCCCGTCCGTCCTTTTCGTAGCGAAACCACATCTGCTTTGCCGATATCACAGTCTCGCCCACAGGCTTTGCGGTTTTTTCGGGTACATGGAAAATTTCATGGTGCTCGGCGTACTCCGAAAGAAACGCCCTGCCCTCGGAAACTGTCACGGGGCAGTCGGAGTTTGTCTCAAGCCCTGCCCATATGCGCATGGCGGCGGGCATGGCGTCAAACATGGTGTGCTCCATGCCCTTGAGCGCCCTGCCGACGGTTTTGACATCGCCGCAGCAGATGATCTTGCCCTTATCCATGACGGCGCAGCGGTCGGCCAAGGGCAGCGCCTCCTCGAGCCGCTGCTCGGTCAGAAGAACGCTCGTGCCGAGCTGACGGTTTATCCTGCCGAGCACTGCGAGAAAATCACCGGCGGCAATGGGGTCGAGCTGGCTCGTGGGCTCGTCCAAAATGAGCACCTCCGGCTGCATCGCCATGACGGAAGCGAGGTTTAACAGCTGCTTCTGCCCGCCGGACAGCTCCGAGACATTTTTATAAAACCAGTCCTCAATGCCGAAAAACGCAGCCATCTCGGCGGCTCGGCGGCGGATGACCTGCGTGTCGAGCCCGAGGCTTTCAAGCCCGAAGGCGAGCTCGTGCCAGACCTTGTCGGTGACTATCTGATTATCCGGCGATTGCAGCACGAAGCCTATCTTGGCGCTTTGCGTGCGCAGGTCGACATCGTTAAGCTGCTTGCCGCAAAACATGACACTGCCGCTTAGTGTTCCGTGCGGGGCAAGGGCGGTCTTGAGGTTGCGCAGAAGCGTCGATTTGCCGCAGCCGGATGCGCCGCACAGGACGAGAAATTCACCCTTTCTGACGCTCAGGCTCACGCCGTCAAGCGCCTTTTCGGTCTGCTCGGGGTAGGCAAAGCTTAAGTTTTCGATATTAAAGACTTCCATCTTCGCTCCTCCCTCAGATCGATGGCAGTCGGCGTTAAGCACAGCGCAAGATACGCTGCGAGCGCACAAATCGTCATAGGGCTTAGCGCCCCACGAATGTTCGGAAAGTACCGCCAGCCAAGGCCGCCGGTGAAGGCTGCAAGGAGTATTATCCCGCCGCACAATAACAGCCACACGAGCATGAGCCTGTCCCGCCGGTCGAAGCGGTAAATTGAAAACGAGCTGCGGTGCTTTAGCCCGTAGCCACGGCTTTTCATACTGTCGGCGGTGTCGATGGCGTTCTCGAGCGACCATGTTATCATACCCGAGAGCACGGTTATCGCATTTTTCGTGCGGCTTAGCACGCTGCCGTTTGCCGTGTCGCAGCCGACGCTGCGGCGAGCCTGCCGGGTAAGCTCCATCTGCCTTTTGAACTTCGGCACGAAGCGCAGGGTCATGCTCAGAATGAGCGCAAGAGCCGGGCTCACACGGCCGAAAATGTACACAAACTTGTCCGATGTAAGCACCTCGGTGCTGCAATAAAACCACATAAGTACCGCAGCGAGCATCGCTCCGGCGGCGAAGCCGTATGCGATGCTCTCTTTTGTTATCGGGTTGCCGTTTGAAAGGTAGGCCAAAACGGTCTCGCCTGCGTGGTTGAAGACGGGGTTTATGACCACCGCCAGCAGCACGACCGGCAGTATGAATTTTACGCCGAAGCCCGCAGCCTTGCGCCCTTTCAGGCGCACGGCGTAGGCCGCCGCACCGAAAAGTGCAATGGCAAGGCAGGCCGGGTGCATGAATATCATGCCGAAGAACAAAACCAGCGCAAAATATATGAAGTTTACCGTCGGGTGATAGCCCGAAAAGGTGTCGGTATTAGCCATTCCAGTCGCTTCCCATTGCGTAGCCGCCGCCTATATCGTCGCCGTAGGCGCAGGTGTAGCGCCACTCGACGGTCTCGCCCTGCTTGAGCTGATAGCGGCTGCACCCGTAATTGGGGTACCAGCCGTCGACACGGTACATCCAGCCGGAGGCCTGTCCGCAGTCGAACTCATACAGGTTGTGGATGCCCTCGACATAGGCGCTGTTGTACATGGGCGTAAAGGACGCTTCCATGTGTATGCCCTTTTCGGCGCAGATGCGCTTTAGCACATCGTACACCGACTCGCCCTCGTAGAAGGTGACCGTCTGCGCAGGCAGGATTATGCCGTCAGACGGCACGGCGTCGAGCTTGTCCGGCTCGAGCATGTCAAGATTATTGAGTATCGTCGAGCACTCTATAGAGAAGGTACAGGTATACTTTGTGCGCTTGTCGACCGTCGTGTTCTCCGGCTCGACCGGCATGGGCTTGCCCGCAGGCACGGGGTCTGTTTTGTACTTATCCTGTCCGGTCTGCTTGCCGTCGGACACGATCCTGTCGGTCGATGCCGCAGGAGTATCGGTCGAGGTGTCGGGCTTGGTTGAGGCGGCAGGTGTCGGCGTTCCGTCGGGCTTGACGAGCAGGTTAGGCTCGACCTCGGCGACTGCGAAGTTCAGGATACTCGTCTTTTCGCCGGTGACGGACGCAGAGCACAGCGGCGTTTTCTCATCGGACTTGTAGACCGTCGCCGTTTGGCAGTCCCACTGCGTGTCAAGATACACGGACAAAACCGGCGCAAAGCCGAAGCTCTCCGTGGCGTGAAGGTCAATGTAAATGCCGTTTTCGGCGTTATCGATATCAAGGCCGAAGTCAAGCGCCTTGACCTCGGTAATGTCGCTGCCGAACACCGTCCACTCGTAGCGGTAAGCGCCGCTTTGGCCGCAGAACACGACTACGGCATTTTCGTCCTTTATCTGCCGTACGGTGCTTTCGGGGACGATGCCGTCCTCGGCAAGGTCAACACTTCCCTGCAGAATATTTTCGTTTGCGGCAAGAAAATTATCGCAGCCCGTGACCGAAAACAGCATCACGAGGCAGAGAATAAGGCTTATAATTTTCTTCATGTCAGTCTCCTATGACCACTCTGCCGTTGCGGGTCTTGAGCGTGTTTTTTACGGATGCAAGGCTGTCTTTTTCATCGCTTGCGGCGAACACCGCATCGGCAAACGATATCTCGATGATATCGCCGCTTTGCACGCTGCCCCGGAGCTTGAATTTGAGCCTGAACAGCACCCTGTCCCCGTCGGGCAGCAGGTCTTTCGAGAATGCCCGTCTGCCGCCGGAAAGGTCAATGTACATGACATTTATCTGCCCTATCTCGTTGCTGCGCCCGACATTCACGCCCCAGTCGGGAAGCTCGGTCACGGCGCCGTTTGCCTTTTTTTCGCACGGAACGAGCACATTGCCCTCCTCGAGCCCGAGAAATTCGAGCTTGTTCGAGTCAAAGTTAATTGAGAAGCTCGCCGCCGGATACAGACCGTCCCTGAGGTCGGAGAGCGTGACATCGAGCGTGAACTCATCCCTGTCGCTTTGGCTCATCTTATTCGGAGTCTCGACGGTGACGGCGGGGGCAAGAGATAATGCCCCACCGTCCCTGAACAGGAAAAACGCCAGCACCGCAAGTGCCAAAAGCACGAGCAGAACGATGATTATTGTTTTTTTCTTGCTGTTTTTCTTTTCTTCCATAGCTTATGCCGCTGCTTTTGCGACAACGCCGAAGTCATCGCCGTTTACGAAGTTCTCAACGATGCCCAGTGCGTCGGAGGTGTTGATGCGGCCGTCGCCGGTGACATTGGTGCGCAGGATGCTCTCGTCATCGTGAGCGTCGGTCTTGCGCAGCCATGCGTTTGCGGCGTTGAGCGCATCCTGGGCGTTTATAACGCCGTCGGAGTTGGTGTCGCCGAAGTCGAGTGCATCGGCAGTCTCGTTCTCGTCATAGGTGTAGTTTGCGGCATTGGCAAACTCGCCAAGATCGGTGTCGGCGGAAACCATTGCGACATAGGTGCAAACACCGAGCTTTTCACTCAAAAGGCGGCTGTAATGAAGCTTCACAGTGCCGTCCTTGTAGCTTATCTGCGAGCCGTTCTCGAGCTCGGTCGCAGAAACTGCGACAGCCATTTTGTCGGTCGGGATGAGGTCAACGCCGTCGCCGACATACAGGCACTTTGCGGTAAACGATACGCCCTTGACGACATCGCAGGTCGCCTTGGCGGTGGCGGTGTTAACGACGGTGACTGCGCTGTCGTCGCTCTCATCGGAGCTTTTTTTGAGATTCATGTCGTCAATGGAAACGGTTATCTCGCCCTTGTTCTTGACGCTGATATCGTCGGTGAGCTCAAGGCCGATGATGAAAAATTCTGCCGGGAAGCTTGTGCCGCTGACTTCGACGGTGCTGTTTTTCTCGGCATCGAAGTAGACTATGCGCAGCTTGCCGTTATCGAGATTGTACATTACATTGCCTCCGGAGACGCGGCTGCCCACGGTGACTCCGGTGACGGTGACATTCTCGGGGACGCTGAGGGTTGCGTCAACGAGCTTCCAGCCTGCTTCGCTGTCCCAATCGGAAACGCTGACGATTGCGTTGAAGGTCGTACCCTTCTTGTTGCTGATCTCGGCGGGCAGGCAGATGCTTGCGGAAATGCCGGCAGGCTTGGGGCGGACGACATCGGTCATGTCGTAAAGTGCATTTTTATTGTTTACAAAGCGGTCGTATGCAACGAGTGCGTAGCAGGCCTGATCGGTCGCCATGGCGTTGACCTCGCCGCCAGTGTAGCCGCCGGTGGTCTCGAGAACATGGGCAAAGCCCTTGCCGTCGGGGATGTAGAACTCAAGCAGAGCGTCGATCGGTGAGCCGCCGGACTTAACAAAGCGGCTGTCAGTGCTCGGGTCAATGCCCCAAGCGGTGCAGGCAACGATGACCTGTGCGATGCTCTCGGAGTTCACGCTGCCCCATGATGCGTAGCCGCCGTTATCCTTCTGGATTCTCGAAAGGGCTGCAAAGCCACGCTCGGCTGCGGCCTTGACATCGGCGTTGTCGGCGTAGTGTGCCAGCGCCTGCAGCGCCATTGCGGTCATGTCGGGGTCTGCGGCAGTGCCGGAAAGCGCCCAGCCGCCGCCGGATAGCTCCGCTGCGAGTATGTAGTTTACACACTGCTGACGAATTGTGGCATCCGAGGTCTTGTAGTTATAGGTGTCAAGGGCGATGAGGGTAAACACCGGTCCGTTGAGTCCCTGCTTCTTTATCCAGTTGAAACCGTTTGCACTGTATGCGCCGACAAGGTCAACGCCGCCGACCTTGGTCGGGTCCTTGCCGATTGCGGAAAGCGCCATGATGAGGCGGGAGTTTTCGGTGCTCTTTACCTTGTGGAGTGCACCGTTTAAGTTGACGGAGGCCGCCTTTTCCTTGACGGTCTGCTCTATGCGGGAGTAGTAGTCCTCAAAATATTTGTCGCCGGTGGGGTAGTAATTGCCTCTTGCAAGGGACAGAACGGTCCACTCGCCGGCTCCCGTGCCGAAGCTCGGCTCTGTCACGGTGGCAGCAAGCTGCGCCATGGTCTCGTTGAGAGTGGTCTTGTAATCGGCCTTGTCGCCGCCTTTGTCGGCAGTGAGGACTGCGACCGCTGCGTCAACCTCGTCCTGAGTTGCGGTGAGGTTTTCCATGACGGACATGACCTGCGCCTTCTTGGCGGCGTCGTTGCAGTTTGCGTATGCCGCGTACAGCTCAGCCTTCTTTGCGCCCTCGAAATATGCGGGCATGCCCCAGCCGGTGTCAACGCCGAGGTCGGCACCGTAGCCGTACAGCGTAAACTGCCAGCGGACAACATAGGTGTTGCCGAGGTCGGACGGGCAAAGCGCCTTCTGATCCTCATTTTCAAGGTACCAGCTTGCGCAGCCGACATTGATCATGAAGTCGTTGACGGTGATCATCCAGCCGGACATGCTGTTGTAGTCGAACTCACCGAGGTACTCGTCGTCGTTGCCGTCGTTCTCGTCATTGGACGGGCCGCCGTTTTCGGTGATTACCGAGGGGATATCAAGATAGCCCTTGTCGATGTCCTTGACGCTCGACACATAGGCGGTGTCCGCCCAGTCGCCGGTCATGGTGTAATCGATATTGTGATCGATGAAGAACGCAAGCGTTGCAAGGCCTGCGGTCACCTCGCTGCGGTCAAGAGGTCCGTAGCCCTCCTGCGAAAGCAGAGCGTTTATCTCATCGAGCGTGTACGCCTGCGGCTCATAATACAGGCCCTGGCCAAGGGTCAGGCCCTCCATGGACACGACGACCTTAAATTCGTCGTCATCTCCCTGCGCCGCAAATGCCACGAACGACAGCGATGCGAGCATCACCACCGCAAGCACGGCGGCGAGCAGTCTTTTGCCGGTGTTTTTCATATTGTACCTCCGTAAAAAAATACACTCTTTCTATTCGAAAGAGCGCAGCAATTTATCCCCGGAGACGGGCATCACAAGCTTGGCCTTAGCGTGAGGCATAAAAAACGAGCGCCCCGACCAAAGCCAAACGGACAATGATAAATCGGCTGCACTCTTCACGCCAAAGTAAATGTAAACCTAAAAAGCACGGCAGGTCTCCTGACTTATGACCGGAAAGCCCGCCTTCTCGATGCGCCCGCCGAAGGACAGGCCGCACCAATGGCAAAATGGACTCCCGTTGTGTCAAATACAGTAATGGCGGCTGTTCCGGACTCGAACCGGATTCCCTTTTAATCGAGCTGGCCCAGAGCCGAATACCTATCGGTTTTGACCGGCCCTTTTCCGTCCATGCTGCGTTAAAGCTCTCGTCAATACACGCAAGAGTATTGCCATCAAGCTTCGCCTTGCCTGAACGAAAAATTGCACAGTCAAAACTGCAAGCACCTGCCGGAAGCAAACTTCAAGAACTCACAAAGCTCTCGGGCGGCAGGCGATAGGAATCCATCTCTGAGTCAGCTTAAAGCTAAACTCATTTCTACAGCTTTAGAACCGTACTTCCATATCAATTCACTTGTGGGGCTATTATAACTAATAATTTCTTATTTATCAACAGTTTTTGCGCAGGGCGCAGGAAATCGGAGAAATTTCTTTCTCCGACGGCTTTATATTACCACATTTTGAGGAAAATTTCAAGTCTTGTATTCATGTTGCCGTAGGTGTACTTAACATACGAAAGGAGTGCATTTATGGATAACATGACCGCTAAAGTGAGCTGCTTTGCAATCGAGAAGCACCTTAACAATGCCGCCATGACCGAACAATATTTTGCCGTCTACAACGCCCGCACCCCGCAGCACCCAATCACCGCCCCCGCCGGTGTCGGCTATGTGCCGGCAAGAAAAAATTAAATGAAAACTGCGATTTGCAGGTTGAAATCAGCGAATAATTTTGCATTTTACACGGATTTTACAATTATCGTCTGTCCATTTTTACAATTATGGGGTATTATCTTGCCATAAAGAAAAGTAATGGAGGCACAAGCATGATTTACTGCGTTGAGGATGAGGGCAGCATCCGTGATCTGATGCTGTACACTTTGAATATGGCCGGCTTCGAGGCGCAGGGCTTTGCAAGCAGCGAGCCGTTTTGGGACGCTATGAAAAATAAGCGTCCGGAGCTTATTCTGCTTGACATCATGCTGCCCGGCGAGGACGGCATCGCCGTACTGCGCAGACTGCGCTCGTCACCGGTGACGGCCGACATTCCCGTTATCATGGCGACGGCCAAGGGCAGCGAGTATGACCGTGTCGTGGGGCTTGATTTAGGAGCAGATGACTACTTATCAAAACCGTTCGGTATGATGGAGATGGTCTCCCGCATCAAGGCGGTGCTGCGCAGGGCAAACCCCAAGTCCGCCGCACCGGCGGTTTTGTCACTGGGCGATATATCGCTCGACCCGACGAGACACGGCGTGTCATCGGGCGGCCGTGAGGTCATCCTGACGCTCAAGGAATACGACCTTTTGAAGCTTCTTCTGGAGCACCCGGGTCAGGTGTTTACGAGAGAGCATCTGTTATCCTCCGTTTGGGGCTCGGACTTTATCGGCGAGAGCCGCACGGTGGATGTGCACATCGGCACGCTGCGCACGAAGTTAGGCGCTGCCGGACGGCAGATACAGACCGTGCGTGGAGTGGGCTACAAGCTTGAGGTGTGAGCATGAGTAAGAAAATTTTTAATTCCATATGGGTCGTCGCACTTGCGGTGTTTTTGGCTTCCCTGCTGTTCATCATGGGCATGAGCTACAGCTACTTCTCCGATGTGCAGGAGGCGCAGCTTCGCATCGAGACCGAGCTTGCGGCAAAGGGCACCGCCATGGGCGGCACTGACTACCTTGAAGGGCTCGGGCAGAAAAACTACCGCATCACATGGATAGACAGCGACGGCACGGTGCTCTACGACAGTCAGGCAGACTCCGCCGGGATGGAAAACCACTTAGAGCGTGAGGAGGTCCGGCAGGCGCTCGAGACCGGCCACGGCGAGAGCAGCCGCTACTCCAAGACGCTGTCCGAGGAGCTGCTGTACTGCGCCGAGCTTCTGCCCGACGGCACGGTGATACGCCTGTCGAGCGTGCGCTCAACGGTACTCATGCTGCTGCTCGGCTTTGCGCAGCCTATCGCCATCGTTGCGGTGCTCGCACTTGCGCTGAGCTTCTGGCTCGCCTCCCGCCTGTCCAAAAAGATAATCGAGCCTATAAACGCCCTTGACCCGGACAAGCCCTCGGACTACATCGGCAAGGAGGCCTACACCGAGATAGAGCCGCTGCTTCTTAAAATGCGGGCACAGCAGAACGAGATAGCGAAAAATCAGGCGGAGCTGGAAAAAACCTCGCAGATACGGCAGGAATTCACCGCCAACGCTTCGCACGAATTGAAAACTCCGCTGCACGCAATTTCCGGCTATGCCGAGCTTCTGGAAAACGGCATGGTCAAGCAGTCGGACATCCGCCCGTTCGCCGGAAAGATACGCCTTGAGGCGCAGCGCATGACGCAGCTTGTTGGCGATATCATCGACCTTACGCAGCTTGACGGCGGTGCCGACGGCATGCAGTGGGAGCTGTGTGACCTCAATTCCATTGCCGAGAACGCCGCCGACAGCCTGCAAAGCGCCGCAGCGGAGAACTCGGTCGAGCTCACGGTCAGCGGTGAGAGCGCCTTGGTGCGCGGCATCCCGCAGGTGCTTTACAGCATCGTGTACAACCTGTGCGACAACGCAATAAAATATAACCGCCCCGACGGCAAGGTGAGCGTGACGGTCGCAAAAGAGCCGAGCGGCGTGCGCCTATGCGTCGCCGACACCGGCATCGGCATCTCCGAGGAGCACCAAAGCCGCATATTTGAGCGCTTCTACCGAGTTGACAAGAGCCGCTCCAAAGAAGTCGGCGGCACGGGTCTGGGGCTTTCCATCGTAAAGCACGGACTCATGATACACCGTGCCCGCCTTGAGCTTGACAGCGTCCCCGGCAAGGGCACGACCTTCACCATACACTTCCCGAGTGCGGAATAATGAAAAATCCCCGACAACTGTCGGGGATTTTTCATGCCGAGTAGATTATTTCATTTATTTTATTTTTCTTTGCGACAAGCAGGCGGACAAGCCTGCCAAGCTCCTTGCCGCCGTTTTCGGCGGAGGCGAAAATGCTGTCATTGAGATAGTACATTTCCCGCATGCCGAGATTGTACAGCACTCTGCTGAACGAGCAGGCGTACATTCTGCATTTATCGATATTGTTGCTGCGGTACGCCCTTTCCATCTTCTGCGGGGTGTCGTCCTCGGCAAACTGACGCAGACTGCTTATGTACAGCTCCTCTTCGTCATAGCTTGTCTCGAGTCCCTTGCCGATATCGCAGCCGGCATCGGCCAATTTATTTATAACCTCATTCATTGGCAGCTCCTTAAATCAGGTAGTTACGCCTGAGCCTTTGCTTTCTTTCCTCGGTCACGCCGAGCTTTTGCCGAATATACTCGTCAACGCTGCCGCACATGCGCACCATGGTGTCAAACGCTGCGGCAAGATACTCCTCGCTCGTGGTATTGAGCCAGTAGACAGACTCAATGACCCTGTCGTCGTTTGTAAACTCACGGCAGGCCTCGGTCGCCGATCGTATCTCCTCGGCGCAGCGTGTGCCGGTCAGGAGATAGTCCTCGACTATGCTGTCCATGGACGCACCCAGCACATAAAGTATAAGCGCCGACGCTATTCCCGCTCTGTCCTTGCCCATGGCGCAGTGCCACAGCACCGCACCCTGTTCGCTGCTTTCAAGCAGGCGGAAAAAGCGGCTGTAGTTTTTTATTGCGCTGTCGCTCTCTACGAGCAGCGGGTACAGTGAGCGCATAACGGCAAAGCCGTTTGAGCCGAGCTTCTCGGCATAGTCGGGTCGGGAAAACGCCTTGTAGGGGTCCTCTATCGACTCACGGGTTATGCCGGGCAGCAGCCCCTCGATGACGGGCAGGTGCATATAAAGCACGCCGTCGATCTGCCGATCGGACTTGAGCTCGCGCTCGTTATCGGTGCGAAGATCGATGACCGTGTGCAGTCCGATGCTGCGCAGGTAGCGCTCATCGTTTGGGCTGAGCCTGCTCAGCTCGCCCGAACGGATCAGTCTGCCGCTTTGCACACGCAGACCCTCGGCGGCGGGGATGCCGCCGAGGTCGCGTGCGTTCAGCGAGCACTCAAGAATTACCTCGGGTGCGTAATTTGTCATAGTCCTGCGTCCATGCCCTCGGCTCTGTCGATTATCATCTGCACGAAGTCGTCGTTCCAAATGCCGGCAAAGTACAGAAGGTCGATGACGGAGAAGCGGTTGCGCATGAGGTTGCAGTTGGTCATTGCCCAGCGAGCCGTCTTTGCGTCGACGGGGTAGTTGAGGACGCTGTAGCGGGTCGGAGCGTTTGCATTGTGCATGCATGCGGCAATGTACTCCGGCTTCTTGACCCACGGCTCGACGGTCTTTTTGAACTCATCGAAGTTATCAAGGAAAGCCTTGAACTTTTCCTTGTTCTCATGCCACTTTGCAAGCTTCTTCTGATAGTCGGACCAGCACTCGTCGGCTGCCGAATGGGTGTCATCGAGCCAATCGAAGGCCTCACGCACCTTCGGCTCCATCTCCTCGGCGCTGGGATAGCACTTGTCAAGGTCGACGCTCTTGGGGTCGAACTCGTTGAGCAGGTAATCCCAGATGATGCAGGAATTGATGCCGGAAACGGCGACCTGCGTGCCGTGGTAGCAGATGCCGGTGTGGCGAACCTTGGACGCCATGTCGATGAGGTGGCTCATAACATGCTCCGAGCCCGAAGCAGGAGAGCTCTGGTCGGCAAGACCCATGGAAAGGCCGCTTAAGGTCAGCACATTTGCAAGGTCGTAAAGCACCTTGCCGTCGCCGTCGGCGAGCTTTGCCGAGTTTTCCAGCAGCTCCTCGCACTGGGTACGGATCATGTCCGAGGGAGCGGTGTGGAAGCCCGAGCTCATGCCGAGAACGGTGCCGAGATACCAGTCAACGGGCGCCGTCCATGTTGCGATAAGGTCGCCGTAGCCGGAGACATTCATCTCCGCCGGAGCGGCCTCGACGATGTCAAGGTCGATGATGAGAATGTCGGGGTAGCGGGAGTGTACGGTCCTCTTTACGCCGGAGAAGAGCATGACGGAGGAATTATCCGAAAATGCGTTGACGGAAAGAGCCGACTGCACGATTATCAGCGGCAGCGGGTGCTCGTGGTCTGCTGTGTAGGTGGAATACTTGCACAGGTCGCAGATGGTGCCGCCGCCGATACCGACGACGCAGTCAACGCCCGCAAAATGCTCCGCAACGGCCGCTGCGTTTTCGGGGGTGCAATGGACGATGCTGTCATCGGGCTCTCTTACGACGAACCACTCGACCTCATACTTTGTCTTGAGCAGCTCATATACACGCTGCTTGACCGAACGGTCGGCGCTGTCACGGAAGTCGACCGGACCGGTAACAAGAAGGACCTTCTTGCCCTCGGTGAGCGATGCGACGGCATCGCAGATGCCCTCGACCGCACCGGAGGAAATGCAGATATCCTTCATATCGATGGAGCAGAGAATTTCGGAGTTTTCCTGCTCCTTCATGACCTTTTCAAGCTCACGAAGCTTTGTCGCATCCGCTCTGATCAAACGAGAATCTATCATTTTTCTGAACTTCCTTTGCAGTGAATTATGCCTTGTAGTATTTGTTGAAGAACGGCTCGAGAGTGGTGTAGCACTCGAGGTATCGGGCGTATGCCTCGTCGTACTCGGGCTTCTTGCTGAAGTCGGGCTCGTAGATAGCGCCGAGCTCTACCATGGCTTCCGCCGCCTCTTCGAGGTTTGCGAAGTTGCCCTCGGCAACGGAGGCGAGCATCGCTGCGCCTATCGCAGCGCCCTCGGAGCTCTTGGTGGCCTCAAGGCGCTTGCCGAGTGCGTCGGCCTTCATCTGGCACCAGAACGGGGATTTGGTCGCACCGCCGACTATACGCACGGTGTCGGCATTGATGCCGAGCTCTGCGAAGCGGTCGACATTGTCCTTAAGGCCGAAGGTGATGCCCTCGAAAACGGCTCTTGCCATCTCGCCGATGCCGTGGCTGAGGGTCAGACCGATGAAGGTGCCTCTTGCCTTGCCGTTCCATGTCGGGGTCATTGCGCCGCCCATGCACGGCAGGAAGGTCAGGCCGTTCGAGCCGATGGCGACATCCTTGGGGGCGATGTAGTTTACAAGCGTCTCCTTTGCTTCGGGATCTACCTTGCCGAGGAAGGAGGTCTCGCCCATTGCTATCTCGTTCATTTCCTTGTAGCCGGGCTTGCGCAGGATGTTGTCGATGAACCATCTGGTCGAGCCGCCGGAAACGAAGCCGGGGTTCTCGATGAGCCACAGGCCGGAGTGTGCCGAGTGATGGGTCTCAACAAGGCCCTTCTTGTCGAAAACGGGCTTGTTGAAGGTTGCGGCGACGGGCTCTGCCGTGCCGGTGATGTCGCAGACCATGCCGCTCTTGACAAGGCCGGAGCCGAGGCAGGAGCTGTGCTCGTCGCCGGTGCCGACGATGACCTTGGTGTTCGGGGACAGGTGCAGGCGCTGAGCGATATCGGGCTTTAACGTGCCGACGACATTCTCTGCCTTCTGAAGGGTGCCCAGCAGCGCCGGGTCAAGGCCGAACAGTGCGCACATCTCGGGATCCCAATCCATCTTTGCAACATTGTAAAGCATGGAAGCGGAGGCCTGAGCATAGTCGACTGCGGCAACGCCGGTCATCCAGTAGACCATGTAGCTGTCGACATTGAGAATGTATTTTGCCTTCTCGAAAATGTCGGGGCGCTCTTCCTTTATCCACAGCATCTTTGCTGCGGTGTGGGTCGAGTCAAGGTTAAGGCCGGTGACATCGAAAACATGACTTTCGTCAACGGTAGCCTTAATCCTGTCGGTGATGGCCTCGGCACGGCGATCCATCCAGATAACGCAAAGGTCGCCTACTGCGTTGCCGTCTGCGTCGGCTGCGATGACCGAGTCGTTTATCGCATCCATGCCGATGGTGCCGATATCCTCGGGATTGACGCCGCTTTTGGCGACGAGATCATTTATAACGCTGGTGAAGGAAACTATATAGTCCGATACCTTGGACTCTGCCCAGTTGGGGTGCGGGGCGGAGTAGTCGTGCGCATGGGACGCTTCGGCGACTATCTTGCCGTTCGGGTCGACGAGGAAGCCCTTGAGGGACTGGGTGCCAAGGTCGATGCCTATTACATATTTGCCCATTTTATTCTCCTTAATTTTTGTCCGTATGCAAAATCGCGGCATCGCGTTAAACACGATGCCGCGATTGACATTTGAAATATTGAAGCTATTGTATCACTGATCCTCAGGCTCTACAAGGAAGGTACCGTTCTTGTTCTTGCAGACGGCTATGTAGTAGATGATAGCCAGCACGAAGAAGCCGAAGGCGATGCCTGCCAGAAGCAGAGACTGACCTGCAACTGCGCTGTAGATGGAAGCGGCAGCAACGAGGATGCAGAACGGGATGCCGAGGTAGCCGAGCCACTTGGGGCACTTGTAGGGGCGAATCATATCGGGCTGATCCTTGCTGAGCTTGATCCAGGAAGCGAAGCAGCACAGAGCCATGAATGCAGAGCCGATGCCTGCGATGACAACGATAACCGCAACAGAGCCCATGAGGGTCAGTGCGATACCGATGACGGAGGTGACGAGCAGTGCGTTCATCGGGGTGCCGTTCTTGTCGAGCTTGCCGAGGAAGCCGGGCAGGCACTTGCAGCGTGCAAGAGCGTAGGTCTGACGGGACTGGCCGATGATGATGCCGTTAAGGGATGCGGCAAGGCCGATCATGGCGATGACAATAAAGACAATGCTCATGGTGGAGCCTTCGCCGAACAGGTGGTTGATGACATTTGCAACGGGAGCGTCGTTCTTGAGGATCTCCTCCTTGGGCAGAGCTGCTGCGGTGGTGATGAGCATCAGCATGCCGCCGACGAGCAGAGTGAAGATACCGACGATGAAGCCCTTGGGGATATCCTTGGACGGGTTCTTGCATTCCTCTGCGCCCATGCCGCCTGCCTCAAATGCGAGGAAGAACCATACTGCGTAGGGGATAGCAACGAAGATGCCCTTTACGCCGCCGAGGTCGCCCATCTTGCCGAGCAGGCTGAAGTCTGCGTGGGGCAGGCCGATGGCTGCGTACAGCACGACGCCTGCGACACCGATGACAGTGACGATAAGGCCGATGGTCTGACCTGCCTCAATGCCTCTCATGTTTATGAACAGGAAGATGAGGTAAGCAACGACGGATGCCACGACTGCCGGGCATGCCGGGAACAGGGTGTGGACATATGCGCCGATAGCAATGCAGATACCGGGAGTGCAGAACAGCGACTCAACAAGATAGCTGAAGCCTGCGAAGAAGCCTGCGCCTCTGCCGAATGCCTTCTCGGTGTAGGCTGCGGGGCCTGCGGAGCTGGGGATAGCGGTCGCAAGCTCTGCGAACATGAATGCGAAGGGGATGTAGAACAAAATTGCGATGCCCATTGCGATGAGAGCGCCGACAAAGTTGGTCTCGCTGAAGATGTAGTTCCAGCCGTAGTAGCTGCCGGAAATAACTGCACCGACGGCGACTGCCCATATACCGGCTGCGGTCAGGGCTTTTTTAAGTTTGTTGTCTTCCAATTGGTGGGTCCTCCTTATTATCCTTTTTTACTTTCTATTGTAACCGCTGTCCAGGCGGCTTACATTACTTTTTTGCCATGTAATCGGCAACTGCCTGGAGGTTGGTGCGGAAGTCGCCGTCAGCGACGAACTTCTTCTCAAACAGAGCAGAGCCCATGGTGAAGGTCCAGGGTCCGATATCGAACATGGTGTCGATGCGGCCGTAGCTGTTTATCGAGCCTGCGATGCAGATCTTTGCGTCAACTGCCTTGCAGAAGTCGTATGCCAGCTTCTCGCCGTCGACGACATGACGGTAAGCAAGGATATCAAAGCCGGTGATGCCCTTTGCCATCAGATCCTTTGCGTTCTGGATGATCTCCTCGTTGGTGCCCTCGAGGATGCTGGGGCTGCCGGAGACCTTGCCGACGAAGGGCAGATACTCCATGCCGTTGTCCTTGAGAAGCTTTGCGACGGAATCGTAGTAAATGGTGCCCATGAGGTAATCGAAGCCGCAGTCGATAGCGGTCTGAGCGCCGTCAAGGCAGCTTGCCTCGTCATAGGTGACGACCTCGAGGAAGGTGGTCTTGCCGGCAGCCTTCATTGCGCCTGCCAGAGCCTTCATCTCGTCCTTGGGAAGGCCGACATTCTTAAAGCCCCAGAACTTTACCTCTTCAATGTCCTTGCACTGCTCGAACACCTCTGCGGCATTCTTTACGGTGACATCGTGATGGGTCAGCATTATGATAATTTCAGGTCTCATTTTCAGGTTTCTCCTTTGCAAAAAATGATATGTTTGGTCATACAGCCACGCTGTATTTCTCTGTTAGGACATTTATATTTTAGAGCAATTTTTTCTCAGTGTAAACGCAGAATTTGCACGCAAAAAGCTCTGCGAACGCTTGACTTATCAAGCATTTTTGACTTTTGCGCAAAACACGCAGTTTTTTAATAAAACTGCGTGTTTTCAGTCCGTTCATTTTTGCAATTTAACTAAATCCGACCTCTCAATTTCTACAAATCCGGTCGTCAAAAAAATGTCATTCTCTTGATTTTTCTGTCAAAATATTTCCTTGAATGTAAGCGCATAGAAAACTGCGCAAATTTCGCCGCCGCAAGGGCGTTTTCGCTGCCCGGTCAGAGCATGAAAGATCCCCGACGGCAAGCCGTCGGGGATACCGATCGTTATATGATCATTCGCCGAAATCGAGGACTCTGCGCATACGGATGAGGGTATTGCGGTTTCTTATTGCAGAGGACACGGCGAGCATCTCGTCGGCAAGCTCGGGCTTGATGCCGATGTGCTCGGGCAGGTACTTGCAGCCGCAGGCCTTGTACAGTGCCTCCATCTCCTCTGCCGAGGGCAGCTTGTTTATCATGTCCCTTATCTTGTCCCAGTGGTCGACGATGTTCTGCGGGTCAAATGTGCCGAGGACATCGTTTGCGTTTTCCTTGATGATTCCCGGGGCAAGGCGGTCGCCGAACTTTTCTCTTATCCACTCCTCGCTCAGAGGCTCAAACTTCTTTGCCTTGGGCGTGGGGAGAGATGCCAGACGGTGGTACTCCTTGATGCACAGGTAGGTGCCGACGCCGACGCATTCGCCGTGAATGCCCTCGGCCTCCTCGAAGCGGGGCGGGTGCATCTCGACAAGGTGGGCGGCAAGGTGCTCGGCACCGGAGGCCGCTCTGGAGTGGTTAAGAAGCTGCATGGTGAGTCCCGACTCCATCTGAGCCATGGTCATGGCCTCGTGGTCGACCTCGCCGGTCTTGGCAAGCTTATCGGCGGCGTCACGCATGATTTTCAGTGCGTGCTCGGCAAGCTCGCACACCTTGGGGCAGAAATACTCGTCTGCGACCATGTGCGAGACCTTCCAGTCGAACACGGAAATGTACTTGGACAGAATGTCGTTTATGCCGCTGGAGACAAGGCGCATGGGAGCGCCCTTTATGATGTCAAGGTCGGTCACAACGAGGGTGGGAGCGCACATGGGGGTCGACTTCTTCTGTCCGTTGATGATAGCCGAGCAGATGTTGGCGGTGAAGCCGTCGGACGATGCAAGCGTGGGTATCGCAACAAAGGGGATGCCCAGCTTATATGCCGGATAGCGGCCGAAGTCCATGATGGTGCCCGCACCGTAGGCGACGATGACCTCGGGGTCATCGAGCTTCTTCATCATGTCCTCGATGAGCGTATCCTCAGCCCTCAGGCCCTGAGCCTCAAGCACTATCTCCTGATCGGCGGCGACATGCTTGCCCTCGGTGAGCTTATAAATGACCGAGTCGTACACAACGGCACGCTTCTTGCCCGCAAGGCCGACATCGGCCATGTACTTTTCAAAGTTGTTGATAGCGCCGTACTCGACGACGACCATCTTCGTTTCAAGCTCGTGGTCACGGCCGCACTCGCACAGGCCGGCGTATTTGGCACAATCCATTATCATAGCAATTTACCTCACATTTCTACCGTATCTAATTTGCCGTAGCCGTTTATCGCAAACAGCTGCTTTTTGCTTTCGTCTCCGTATATCTCGACGACATCGGCGATGAAGAAAGTGTGGTCGCCGACGGCGACGGCGTCGCTCAGGCGGCACTCGAAAACTACCTTGCTGGCCTCCACGACCTTGGGGGCTATCGCCTTTGCATCGACAAGCTCGATACCGAGCTTTGCGGCCTTATCCGTATCCCTGCCCGAGCAGCGGCCGCACTCAAGCGCCTTCTGCTTCATCGTTTCGTCAACAAGGTTGAGCGCAAACTCGCCGGCCGAGCGGATATTGTCGCCGCTGAAGCCCTTGTTGCTCAGGCATGCGCCTATTTTGACGGGATGATTGCTCAGGTATGTCCACCACGACACCGCCATGAGATTTGTTCTGCCCGTCTCGTCAACAGACGACAGCAGGGCGAACGGTGCCGGGCTCGTCATTTTCTGAGCCTGTCCGATAGTGAGCTGTTCCATCATTATACCTCCGTTTAAGAAAGTTCACCTAATTTTATAATAAGTATGCCTTTTGCGCAAGCTAAATATAATTTAAAAAAATCCTTGAAATATTTATACTATTTGTGGTATATTGTTCCCTATGAAAAAATGCGCACTTCGCCGAGTTTCAGCTGACATCTTATATATTATTCGGCGGTCAATGCATTGTCAACCGTGCGAAATTCGAGCAAAACGAGTGCTTGCACAGCTTAGAGGATTTTTGCGTGTTTCGCTCGTTTTTGGCGTTTTTTGAGCGTTTTTTCTTGTTGGATATCGACAAAATCCACAAATCATTTTTTACACAGCCAAACTATCAGCATCGGAGTGATACACTTGAAAACCGCAGTAAGAGAGCAAAGGATCATCAGCATCCTCGAAAGTCGGGGCGAAATGTCGGTCAACGAGCTGGGCGCTATCCTCAACATTTCCGTGTCAACCCTGCGTAAGCAGCTTGCGGACATGCAGGAGAAAAAGCTCATTATCCGCACCTACGGAGGCGTAATGAGCATAAATCCCGTGCCGGACGAGACCTTTGACAGCAAGCTCCATAAAAATGTCAATGAAAAGCGCCGCATCGCCACCAAGGCCCGCTCGCTGATAAAAAGCGGCGACTCGCTTTCCTTGGGCAGCGGCACGACGGTCTATGCACTGAGCAACCTGCTCGACGACCTCAGCTCGGCCGAGATATACACGAACTCCATGCAGGCCGCCGAGTATCTTGCCAACTGGGCGATACTCAACACCCACATCTGCGGCGGCATAATACGAAGCGCAACGGGTACCATCATCGGCAGCGAGGCGTACAACTTCTTTAATAATATAGATGTGGACTACGCCTTCATAAGCTGCGACGCCGTTGACGACAACGGCATCGTATACAGCGACAACCTCGCCGTTGCCACGGTCGAGCGTGCCGTTTTGCGCAACGCAAGGAAAAAGTATGTCCTGTGTGATTCGACAAAGTTCGGCAAAAGCTCCGTTGCGAGCATCGCAGACCTTGCCGACTGTGAGGCGGTCATCACCGGCACCGAGGCAAAATCCGTCACCGAAAACCTCAAGTTTAGGGGCGTAAACATCATCTTTTCTTAAGCTGACGGGAGCCGAACAACTATCGGTTTTGACGGGCAGATCTCCGCCCATGTTGTGCAGAAGCTTTTTGCTGAGAAAAAATCTATTCCGGCAAAACTGCGCAGCATCTGTCAGTCGTGTTTTTCGAGGGATTTTCGGCTTTATTTTGGTGCGGTCGGGCTTTGTGCCCGGCAAGGCGAAAAAAGGCGAAAAGCACCGAAAGGGCACACTGACAGACGATAGGGGGTCGGCTACCGTCAGCTTACTTTTTACAGTCTTTTTACACATTGGGTCTGTTCCGCTTTACAAAATTGCGGTAACATAGAGCCAAGAGAGAGAAAGGATGTGATAATATGATCGATTTTAACGCAAAAAAGGGTTTTATCTGCGATATGGACGGTGTCATCTACCACGGCAACCGCATTCTGCCGGGCGTGGTGGAGTTTATAGACTGGCTCCAGGCAAACGACAAGGGCTATCTGTTTTTGACCAACAACAGCGGCTGCACGCCCAAGGAGCTCAACCAAAAGCTTACACGCATGGGGCTCGATGTCCCCGAGGAGCACTTTTACACGAGCGCACTTGCGACGGCGGCGTTTATCAAGGAGCAGTCCCCGGGCTGCTCGGCATATGTCATAGGTGAGGCGGGACTTCTAAACGCCCTGTACGATGCAGGCATCACAATGAACGATGTCAATCCCGACTATGTCATCGTCGGCGAGGGCAAGGCCTATTCGCTCGACACCCTCACGAAGGCGACGAACCTCGTTATGGCCGGCGCAAAGCTCATCGGCGCAAATTCCGATATCTCGGGTCCGATCGAGAACGGCATCGCACCGGCATGCCGTGCGCTCATTGCGCCCATCGAGATGGCGACCGGCACGCAGGCGTATTTCTGCGGAAAGCCGAACCCGCTCATGATGCGCACGGGGCTCAAGATACTCGGCTGCCACTCGGGCGAGGCGGTCATGATAGGCGACCGCATGGACACCGATGTCATTTCCGGCATGGAAAGCGGTATGTCCACGGTGCTCGTTATGTCCGGCATTTCCACCCGCAAGACGCTTGAGCACTTTGCCTACCGCCCGACGATGGTACTCGACGGTGTGGGCGATATTGTTAAGTTGGCTGGAGCCGAACACCATCGGTTTTGACGGGCAGCTTTCCGCCCATGCTTCGCTAAATCCCTAGTCCATATATGTCCATTATGCCCGTCGGGCTTTATCTTTGCCTGAACGAAAATCTGCTCCGTCAAAACTGCAAGGCATCTGTCAGTGATGTTTTTCGAGGGATTTTCGGCTTTCTTTGGTGAGAATGGGCTGACGCCCATTAAGACAAAAAAGACGGAAAGCGCCGAAAGGGCACACTGACAGACGATAGGATTCGACTCCCGTCAACTTAAAGGCTGCAAGCGCAAAGTAAAACTGAATTTTTCAGCCGCAGGGGCTCTCCCCTGCGGTTTTTTCATGCTCCAATCTTACAAACTCTTTACAAAAACATGATATCAGCCTTTACGGACAAGCGGTAATCTATGACCGTACCCAAGGAGAACATCCCAAAAAAGATTTTGTACAAAGGAGTATACAAAATGAAAAGAAAAAGTATTATAGCCGTCGGCATGGCAGCGCTCATGTCGCTCGCACTTTTAGCCGGCTGCGGCAGCAGCACCGAGCCGCAGAGCGTTTCCACCAACGGCTCGACCTCCATGGAGAAGGTCATCGGCGCACTGAGCGAAAAGTTCATGGAAACTAACAAGGACATCACCGTCACCTACGACCCCACCGGTTCGGGCACGGGCATTGAGTCCGTGAGCACCGGAAAGTGCGATATCGGCCTTTCCTCCCGTGCACTTAAGGACAGCGAGACCGGCCTTACCGGCACGACCATCGCACTTGACGGCATTGCAGTCATCGTAAACGCAGACAACAAGGTCGCAGACCTTTCCGTCCAGCAGATCGCCGATATCTTCACCGGCAAGATCACCAACTGGAAGGATGTCGGCGGCGACGATCTTGAGATCACCTGCATCGGTCGGGAAGCAAACTCCGGCACGAGAGACGGCTTTGAGTCCGTCACCGGCACAAAGGACGCATGCAAGCTTTCTCAGGAGCTCACCTCCACCGGTGCCGTGATCTCCGCGGTAGGCAGCAACAAGAACGCCATCGGCTACGCTTCCCTCTCGGCAGTTGAAGGTCAGGCCGGCATCAAGGCAGTCACCGTAGGCGGCGTTGCCTGCTCCGAGGCAAGCGTTCTCGACGGCAGCTACGCAATCCAGCGCCCCTTCGTCCTCGTGACCAAGGACGGCACCGAGCTAAGCACCGCAGCAAAGGCATTCTTCGACTTTGCAACAAGCACCGATGCTGCCGACCTCATCCGCAGCGCAGGCGCAGTCCCCGCAGCAAAGTAAGCAAAGTGCAGGCAATGCCCCATGCCAACGCATGGGGCATTACAATTAGGAGCTGTCCATGAAACGAAAAAAGACGATTGAAACGGGCTTTCGCCTGCTGTTTTTAATATGCGGTCTTATTGCGGTGGCGTTCGTGCTGCTTATCAGCATCTACCTCATAATCGCCGGTATACCCGCCATCCGTGAGGTGGGGCTCATAAACTTCCTGTTCGGCGACACATGGAATGCCGGCACGAATGAGTTTGGTATCCTGCCGTTTATCCTCACGAGCGTTTACGGCACCGCAGGAGCGGTAGTCATCGGCGTACCGATAGGCATAATGACGGCGCTGTACCTTTCAAAGGTCGCCCCGCCTAAGATCGCAAAGCTCGTGAACACCGCAGTTGAGCTGCTTGCCGGCATCCCCTCGGTCATATACGGCCTTGTGGGCATGATAGTCGTTGTACCGGCGGTGCAGAGCGTGTTTGGCCTGTCATCGGGCGCATGCCTGCTGACTGCAATTCTTGTGCTCGCTGTCATGATCCTGCCCTACATCATAAATATCTCGAAAACGGCGCTGGACGCAGTCCCGCCCGAGTACGAGGAAGCGTCGCTTGCGCTCGGTGCGCTCAGGACCGAGACTTATTTCAAGGTCTCGCTTCCGGCGGCTAAGCGTGGTATCGCAACCGCCGTTGTGCAGGGCGTGGGCAGAGCGATGGGCGAAGCGATGGCGATAATCATGGTCGCAGGCAATGTCGCAAACATGCCGGGCCTGTTTTCCTCCGTCCGCTTTCTCACGACCGCCATCGTTTCGGAAATGTCCTACGCCTCCTACGGCACGCTGCACAGAAATGCGCTGTTTTCGATAAGCTTAGTTCTGTTTTTGTTCATCATGATGGTCAACACGCTGCTGCACATGATATCGCACAGCAAGGAGGACTAAGGCATGAGAAAAGCTAAGGACAAAACTCTTAAATTCCTTATGTCGCTTTGCGCCGCCGTGACCTGCCTGCTGCTCATCGGTCTGATCGGCTACCTGCTCTACCGCGGCATTCCGGGCATAAACGCAAAGTTCCTCACGACGCAGACAAGCTACATTTCAGACTCCATCGGCATACTGCCGAACATCCTGAACACCCTGTACCTTATAGTCCTCGTCATGATCATCGTCGTGCCGCTGGGCGTGGGTGCTGCGGTGTATCTCACCGAGTATGCGTCAAATAAGCGCATCTCAAACGCCATCGGCTTTGCCGTCGAGACGCTCACGGGCATCCCGTCAATTATCTTCGGCCTTGTCGGAATGCTGTTTTTCACGCAGATATTAGGGCTAAGGCAGGGCATCCTCGCAGGCTCGCTCACGCTTATAATCATGGTGCTGCCGACGGTCATCAGCAACACGAAGGAGAGCCTTTTAGCCGTGCCGCAGTCGTACCGTGAGGGTGCGCTGGCGCTCGGCTCGGGCAAGTGGCACATGGTGCGCACGGTGGTGCTCCCGAACGCCGTTGACGGCATCGTCACCGGCTGCATCCTCGCAGTCGGCAGAGTGGTCGGTGAATCGGCGGCGCTGCTGTTCACCGCAGGCTTCGGTCTTAAACTCCTCGGCTTTGCCGAGGCGCTCCAGTCCTCGGCGGCCTCGCTGACCGTGGCACTTTATATCTACGCAAGCGAGGAGGGCAAGTTCGATGTCGCCTTCTCCATCGCCGTCATACTCATCTGCATCACCCTCATCATTAACCTCGCCGCCTCCCTCGTCGGCAAGAAAGTGAGAAAAAGCTAATGGAACAACCTATCATTAAAGCCGAAAACCTACAGCTGTGGTACGGAGAGCATCAGGCTCTGCGATCTATCGGCATGGATATCATGCCGCAGAAGATAACCGCCCTCATAGGCCCGTCCGGCTGCGGAAAATCAACATTTCTCAAAACTCTTAACCGCATGAACGACCTTGTACCGAATTGCCGCATCCAAGGCCGCATAAGCTTTAAGGGGGAGGATATCTACGCCGACGGCACGGATGTGACCGAGCTGCGCACGAAGATAGGCATGGTGTTTCAAAAGCCCAACCCCTTCCCCATGAGCATCTACGACAACATCGCCTACGGTCCGAGACTGCACGGCGTGCGCTCCAAGGCAAAGTTAGACGAGATAGTCGAAGCCTCGCTTAAAAGTGCGGCTATCTGGGACGAGTGCAAGGACAGACTTAAAAAGTCCGCCCTCGGCATGTCCGGCGGCCAGCAGCAGCGCCTGTGCATCGCACGAAGCCTCGCCGTTGCGCCGGAGGTGCTGCTCATGGATGAGCCGACGAGCGCTCTCGACCCTATCTCCACCGGAAAGATCGAGGAGCTGGCGCAGGAGCTCAAAAAGGACTACACCATCGTCATCGTGACCCACAACATGCAGCAGGCCGCCAGAATTTCCGACAGCACGGCGTTTTTCCTGCTCGGCGAGCTTGTGGAGTTTGGCGGCACCGAGGGCGTGTTCTCCATGCCGAAGGACAAAAGAACGGAAGCATACATCACGGGGAGGTTCGGATAATGCGAAGCATATACGACGAGCAGCTGAGCACGCTGCACGAAAGTCTGAGCACAATGAGCGCTCTTTGCGAGGCTGCCATCGCCAAGGCCGCAAAGGCGCTGCAAAATAACGACCTTGCGCTGGCCGATGAGGTGCACGGCGTAACGGAGAAGATAGACCGTCTCGAACGGGATGTGCAGTCGCTGTGCCTGAAGCTTTTATTGCTGCAGCAGCCGGTTGCGACCGATCTGCGTGCGGTTTCGGCGGCGCTTAAAATGGTCACCGACCTTGAGCGCATCGGTAACCAGTCGGCGGATATTGCCGAGATAGTGCAGACCGGCGCTCTGCCGGACAATGCGCCCAAGCAGGCGCTGCACGACATGGTGCTGTCGGTAATAAAGATGGTCAACGGCAGCGTGGAGGCGTTTCTTAATAACGACACAAAGCAGGCGCACGAGGTCATAGATTATGATGATGTCGTAGACCGGCACTTTGACGGCATGAAGCAGCTGCTTATAGAGACTATCCGCACCGACCGCAGCATGGGCTCGTGTGCGATCGATCTTCTCATGATCGCAAAATACTTAGAGCGCATCGGCGACCATGCCGTGAACATCGCAAAGTGGGTCATTTTCGTCGAGACGGGTGAAATTGCGGATGTAAATTGAAATTATAAATTGTAAAATTACGATTTTACACGGATTTTACAATTTGATGGTCTTGGATTTGACATATTGCTGATACCCTTAGCTTAAGAGAGTAATAAACGAACTAAGGGGTATTGGCATGGACATTTTTTCTGTATTAAA